>Ga0105050_10003775_pt1 | contig 20729 bp, 14 predicted proteins | sample FRY01_FD_78088 | JGI IMG/M metagenome (GOLD analysis project Ga0105050, IMG submission 78088) | Freshwater microbial communities from Lake Fryxell liftoff mats and glacier meltwater in Antarctica - FRY-01 | ecosystem: Environmental > Aquatic > Freshwater > Ice > Glacier meltwater ...
CTGCGCCGGCACACCGGCCAGCAGCTCGGGCACGCTGCCCACCTCGGCCACGCGCGCGTTGCGCATCAGCGCCACACGGCTGCACAGGCGCTCGGCCTCCTGAATCTGGGTGGTCAGCACGATTGTCATGCCGCTGCCCTGCAGCTCCTCTATCAAGCCCCACAGCGCCATTCAGAGCGGCGCGCAAAACGTGCAGCAAAGAAAAACCCCAGGCCCACATAGGCAAACACCGCCAGCGTGATGATCAAGCCGCCCAGTGCGAGGCTGCCGTGGTAGCGCGCGCCAATGGCATAGGCTATTGTTTACAGCATCACCACCTGCATCACGGCCAGCGCTGACTGCGCCAGCACCACGCCCAAAAAGTAAGCCAGCGTCGCATGGTACGCCGCTCACGCTCGGCCACCAAATTAGCAACTGTGCCGCCCAGGCAGCTAAAGAAAAGCGCCGCAGCCATCAGCACGCCGGCGGCTGTGGCATCCAGCCCGGCGCATGCTGTCATTATTCGCATACACCAGCCCGAACAGCAACATCATCGGCGCCGGGAACAGCGCCCAAAAAATCAGCCCGCGCCCCTGGCGCCATTGCTCAAGCAAAATGCTCTGCGCGACGGCGAGAGTTTGATTCAGGAGTTTGGTAACTATAGGCAAATCAGAATGTGGGGCGGTGAGCTGGCGCCTGCTAAACGAATGGAGCCTTTAAAAGTACAAAGTTTAGTATGACACCCAAAGCGTTATCAAGGTCGCCATTGAGATGCCCACCAGTGCAACTGCAAAACAAATGTCGCGACCGTACAAGGTGACGTCACGGCAGTTGTCAACGGCTGCCCGGAAATAGCTGCTGTAGCACCGCGTCCGTCATTTGCGCCAGCTCACTGACCAGGTCTTTGACCCCTTCGCCTGATGCGTTGTCTGCGTACAAAACCCGCAGCAAGGCCTTAGCCCGCTGCATGCCCTGCGCCAGTGCTACAGCTTTCCACTTTTCCAGCTGGTCGGCCTTGTGCAAGTCGCCCATGTCGCGATGCACATGAATCACTGCCAAATAACGCAGCACGCAGGCTTGCACCAAAGCCAGCAGCATGTCGTCGCCCAGCGCAATACGAACCCGACCATCAGGCGTGTCACGGTTGTTCCAGAGGGTACCGATCAGCGCGGCACTGCCCCCAGCAAGGGCACCCAGCGCCGCAGCAGCACCCAGCGTCAACCCACCTGTTATCAGGTCAATAGACGCGCCTGCAGCCGCCCCAGACGCTGCGCCGCCCATGGCAGCATCACCCACGCCAACAGAACCACTCACGTCGAACTTGGGATTTTCAGCATGAAACGCCAGCTCACTGGCAGCGGCTGCGTCCAGACCGTGCAGGGTCAGCAAATCAAGCAGCAACCGGTCAAAGCGCTCATGGACGCGGCGTTGAACCGCTTGCATGGCGGTTTTTTTGGCGGCGTTGTGTTCCCGCACGCGTGCAGGCTGTACGCGATCCATCAAAGACAGCCGGCTCACGGCTTCATGGTCGCTGGCTGCACCTTGCAATACTTCACCCATGAGCTGTACCGACGCAGCAAACCGTTCGGTATTGCGCTGTAGCCAGGCTGCCTGCAGGCGGGCCATTCCGCGCGAGCGGGAGCGAGGCACACGCCTGGACATGGCGGCCAGCAATACAGATTCCAGAGGCCAGCAGCGGGCAAAGTCTGCAAAATCTAGCACGTCCATGGGGAGTTCGTGGCTGAAAGTGTGCTGGCGGCACTGCGCCAGCAAATAGCCGCTTGCCGGGCCGCCTTCCTGGCTGGTGCGTACGAGCATCAAAACCGGCTTGCCCAGCGCTTGTAAATGCGGCAGCGCCGCCACCAGGTCTTCTGCCTGCCCAACGACGTGCAAAACCATGTCCACCTGTGTTTGCTGCGCCTGCCGCAGAGGCAAGTCACCAGGCCCAGAGACCGCATGCAATGTTTGCCACCACAGCTCATCGCCGCGAGGGCTGTTGATCAGGCAGATCGAGCCGGCGGATTCAAGACGCGCCACCGGGGAGGGAGCCTGCTGCAGCACGAACGCCAGCGCGGCCTGGTCAGCAACGCGGTGCGCGGTAACACCGAGGCGAACCTGCGCTGGAAAGAGGTTGTCGATAACGCGCTGAAAGTAAGGGTCTTCCAAATCAATCCGGATCTGGCGCGACAACCACCGCGACCGCATGGCGGCCCAAGCGGCCAGCGCCAGACGCGGGATAACCACGACCAGCGTCAGCAGCCCTGCATACATCAAGGCCCAGCGTCTGCCATCAAGCACGTCGCTACCAGAACCAGCGCCAATCTGTAGCCGGGCAATATCATTGAGTGTGAAGGGCTCAAGCGACAAAAGCGACACCAAAGGGGCAAACAGCACATTCAGTGCGATGTGCAGTTTTTCTGCATCCAGCCAAGTGCTTTCCCAGCCCACACCATAGGCCACAAACAAACCCCGCCCCAGCAGCGACAGCACAACACCCAAAGCCCAAGCCCCGGCGGCGACATGCATCAGGGTTGTCAGTCTGCGTGCGTTCAACGCAGCAGTCGCAGGCTGCCAGAGGCGCAGAAAAGCCGCGCTAGCGCGTGTTGCGGCACCAGTTTCAGTACGGCGTCCGAAAAGCCCGCCCCAGGAGTGAATCCGTTGCCTGTACATCAGCAAAAAACCGCCTGATGATGGGGCCGAACGTCGAAACAACGACGCCAACAGCACCACGTAAACCACCAGATTCCAGGTCAAAATCACCAAAATAGGGGCAGACAGCAGATCGACCCGGTGCGGGTTGGCAATGCGATCTGCGCCAACGCCCAGCACCAGTGCAAGCAGCGGCACGAGGAACATGGCACGCGAAAAAAGGAGTTTTTCAAGCGCCAGCATCAACGCCGGATGCTGAGGCCGGACCTTTGCAATCAAAATGTCTGCGCGCTGGGCGAGCACCACGCCGATCGCTTTGGCGTCCCGGGAAGCCGCCAAGGTCAGCATACCGACCTCGTCATCGATCCCATCCACTTCAGCATCGCTGAGCAGTCCGCTGGTTTCAATGGCTTGCGCCAGCAGAATTTTTCTCGCTTGAGTTTCGCTAAGTACCATCACCCCAGACTGTAACGTTTCGGAAAATCTGCGCCAACCTGCCCTCGTGGCGGCGGCGAATCCGTACTACCGCCATGCGCAACGCGAGTCAACCTGACACTACTTTGGGTCAGGCTATTTCGCCGAACGTCCTTCTAAGCGCGCATACTCAGAGCTGCGGCCTGCCTTTTTGTTGCGCAGGCCCAAGCTTGAAGGGATACAAGGATGACTTGGTTGAATCGGTTGCCGGGTTTCACGCAAAGCGCTCCCGGGCTTGAATGGGCCATCTGGAAGCGGCTGCCTGCAGTCCTGTTTTGGGGCACCGCTGTGCCGCTGACGCTGGCCGCGGTGTTGTGGTTTGCGTCGTCTGATCTGACGAGCAGCGCAGAAGACCGGGATCGGTTGCTGGTGGTCTACCAGCTCATCGGCCTGGTGTCGCTGCACTGGAGCCTGGTGCTGGGTGTGGCCATCGGCTGCGTTGTCGTGATCGTGATGAAAGGGCCAGCTTTTGTGGCTGACCCGTACCCCCCGCCAGGGCGTGATTCCTGAAACCTGAAGCTGCTTTGCACCCCGATTTCAGTCAGCCCGCATCAACAACTCAAACGACACCTTGCGCCAGCATGGCGTCTGCCACGCGCACAAAGCCCGCCACGTTGGCGCCGTTAACATAACTGACGCTGTTGTCGGCGCGTTTGCCGTGATCCACGCAGGTCTGGTGAATGCTGCGCATGATGCCGTGCAGCCGCTTTTCGACCTCACGACTGTCCCACACCAGGCGCATCGCGTTTTGGCTCATCTCCAGCCCCGAGGTGGCTACGCCGCCAGCGTTGCTCGCTTTGCCGGGCGCATACGGCACCCTGCTTGCTTCAAATACTTCAATGGCCTTCAATGTCGATGGCATGTTGGCACCTTCAGCCACACATTGCACGCCATTGGCAACCAGCGTGCGCGCATCATGTTCGTTCAGCTCATTTTGCGTGGCACATGGCAGGGCCACGTCCATTGGCACGTTCCACGGCCGTTGGTCAGGCAGAAAGTTGGCCTTGACCCGTTTGGCAAAGTCGCTTACCCGGCCATGCAGGTGGTTTTTGACTTCCATCAGCTCAGCCAGCTTGTCTGGCGTGAACCCGTCGTTGTCTACCACCGAGCCGCTGGAGTCGGACACTGTCACTACTTTCGCGCCAAGTTGCATGGCCTTTTCAACCGCGTACTGAGCCACATTGCCAGAACCCGACACGCCGACGCGCAGGCCCTCAAGGTTCAAACCCTTGCGCTTGAGCATTTCTTCAACAAAAAAGACGGTGCCATAGCCCGTGGCCTCCGGCCGCATCAGCGACCCACCAAAACTGGGGCCCTTGCCAGTGAACACGCAGTCGGCGCGGTTGGTGATTTTTTTGACCATCCCGGTCAAGTAGCCCACTTCCCGTGCGCCCACGCCAATGTCGCCCGCAGGCACGTCGGTATCAGACCCCAGGTGGCGATACAACTCAAGCGCAAACGCCTGACAAAACCGCATCACCTCGCCCGGATTCTTGCCTTTAGGATCAAAATCGCACCCGCCTTTGGCACCACCCATCGGCAGCGTCGTCAACGCGTTTTTAAGGGTTTGCTCAAACGCAAGAAACTTGAGGATAGACAAATTGACCGAAGGGTGAAAGCGCAAGCCCCCCTTGTAAGGCCCCAGCGCCATGCTGTGCTGAACGCGGTAGCCACGGTTGACCTCAACATGGCCTTGGTCGTTGACCCAGGACACCCGAAAAATAATGATTCGCTCAGGCTCCACGAGGCGGTCCAACAGACTTTGTTCGGCGTATTTCGGTTGTTGACCGATAAATGGCCAAAGGCTTTCAATCACTTCAGAGACCGCTTGAATGTACTCCGGCTGCCCCAGATTGCGCTGCTCGATATGGCTCAGGAATTCGTGGCTGGAAGCGTATTTCATGCGGTGCAATGAGGTGAGAAAAGTTTGAAATGTTTAGAACCCTACAATTGTGCACCAGCATGGGGCGTTAACGAAAGCATTGGCGGTTAAGGCAAGTACGTCTAAATAATGCCCCATAAGGTGGCGGCATGCTTGGCAGAGCCGCAGCATCTATCGCTCGCAAAACGTAAAAATCGTGATGAAAGGGCCAGCCTTTGTGGCTGACCCGTATCCGCCGCCAGGGCGTGATCGGGAAGGTCACGACTGAGCCCGGGTCTCAACGCATCAGAACAATGCGCCTGGTTTGACAGCGATGAATCGTTTGTCAGATGTTCTCTGCATCAGCGGACATCAACATGATTATCGCGCTCTCGCTAGTTACCGATCTGCGCTTCGCTGCCCCCCTGCCAGGGTGACCAGCACCGCGTAGCATCCAGCGCCAACACGCCTGAAGCCGCGGGCGCTTCAGGGTCGTGGCCGCGCTGCCCGCACTTCTCTTGCAGTCGGCACCGGGAACACCACACCCTTCGCCTGCATGTCCGACTTCAGCTTCTGCAAGTCACCGTACAACGGGCTGTCGGCGGTGGCGCGCAGCAGCAGCAATTGCACCAGGTTGGCCGGCGTGGCGCCGCCTACGGCTTCCACTTTCAGCGAAGCGCCCTGTGCCAGCAGCTGGATGGCCAGCGGCGGATCCAGCGCCCCGATGGCGCGCATCAGGATCGTGTAGCCGGCGGTGTCGCGCAGGTCGATCGGCGCGCCCCGGTCGAGCAGAAGTTTGATGCAGCGCGGCCGGTTTTGCGAAACGGCGTCGAACATCAGCATCTCCTGCGTGGCTGGAGCCAGGCGGGTGAACGATCTGGCGTCGAGCATCGCGCCCAGCAGAATGGGCTTGTCCAGGGTGATTGCAAAAAGCATGGCGGGCCCGAAGCCCGCCGTGTTCAATTCGGGATCAGCGCCCAGCTCGGTCAGCAGCCGCGCCGCGGCGGCGTTGTCGGCAGCCACGGTGTAGTGCAGCAGCCGCAAACGGTTGTCGGGTTTGCTGCGCGGGCCCTCCTCGTCCAGCGGCGCGCCGGCAGCCACTGCTGCCTTCGCCTGCGCTGCATCGCCGGCCAGCGCGGCGCGCAGCAGCGCCAGCGCACGGGCGTCGGCGAAGTAATGTTCGGGCGCCTTCAATGCAAAGGTCGGCGCTGCGGGTGTGTTCGTGTTCATGCTGCTCCATCCCGGGGTGACGTAAAGCAATGCCCAAGCCGCCATTGTGGTGGTCATCCCGCGGCGGCTCATCCACAGATCGAATGTTGCAAAGCCCGACGATGTCATGTCGGCCGCCCTGTGCAGGCCTTTCGCACCGCCTGATTGCATGGCTCACGCACCTTCACCGAGCCGACCAAGTCATCCATGCCGTGCAGGTTCAGAACCATTACTTCTTTGACGGCGGCAAGTCGGTACAACTGCCATGCGCTACTTCCGCTGCCATGCCAATGCTTTCACCCAGTGTGGGGTGCGGGTGAATCGTATTGCCGATATCCACCGCATCCGCCCCCATTTCAATCGCCAGGGCAACTTCGCCGATCATATCGCCCGCATGCGTGCCGACCATGCCACCGCCCAGAATTTTGCCATGGCCGTGCGCTTCCGGTGAATCGTCAAACAGCAGTTTGGTCACGCCTTCGTCGCGGCCATTGGCGATGGCGCGGCCTGATGCTGTCCACGGGAACAGCCCTTTTTTGATCTTGATGCCTTGGGCCTTGGCCTGGTCTTCTGTCAAGCCGACCCAGGCGATTTCGGGGTCGGTATAGGCGACGCTTGGGATCACGCGGGCATTGAAGGCGGCGCTGGCGAGTTCTTTGTTGCCTTGCAATTCACCTGCAATCACCTCAGCGGCCACATGCGCCTCGTGCACGGCCTTGTGCGCCAGCATGGGCTGGCCGATGATATCGCCGATAGCGAAGATGTGCGGCACGTTGGTACGCATTTGAATATCAACGTTGATGAAACCGCGATCACTGACGGCCACGCCTGCTTTTTCAGCGGCTAGCTTTTTACCGTTCGGTGTGCGACCTACGGCTTGCAGAACCATATCGTAAGTTTTCGGCGCAGGCGCTGTGCCGCCGGGTTCGGCTGCTTCAAACGTGACTTCAATGCCAGCCTTAGTGGCTTTGGCACCGACCGTTTTGGTCTTCAGCATGATGTTGTCAAACCTTGGCGTATTCATTTTTTGCCAGATTTTGACCAGGTCGCGATCAGCGCCCTGCATCAGGCCGTCCATCATTTCAACAACGTCAAGACGTGCGCCCAGAGTGCTGTACACCGTACCCATTTCCAGTCCGATGATGCCGCCGCCCAGTATCAGCATGCGTTTGGGAACTTCTTTCAAAGCCAGCGCGCCCGTTGAATCCACCACGCGCGGGTCTTCCGGCATGAAGGGCAAGCGCACAGCTTGCGAGCCTGCGGCGATGATGCAGTTTTTAAATGCGATGGTTTGCTTTTTACCGGATTTCTCTTGCGCTGTGCCTTCAGTTTCTTCAACCTGCAAGTGGTGCGAGCCGACAAAACTGCCCGAGCCACGCAGCACCGTGACCTTGCGCATTTTGGCCATTGCAGCCAGGCCACCTGTGAGTTTACCGACGACTTTTTCTTTGTGCGTACGTAGCTTGTTAAGGTCTAAAGTGGGCGCCGCAAATGTCACGCCCAGGCTTTCAAAATGTTTGACCTCGTCCATCACGGCGGCCACATGCAGCAGCGCTTTGCTGGGGATGCAGCCCACGTTCAGACACACGCCACCCAGCGCAGCGTAGCGCTCGACCAGAATGACTTTAAGCCCCAGGTCCGCAGCGCGGAAAGCGGCGCTGTAGCCGCCGGGGCCGGCACCGAGTACCAGCAAGTCGCAATCCAGATCAGCCGTGCCTTTAAAGGTAGTTGCCACGGCCGGGGAGCCTTCGCCCCTGCCCTCTCCCAGAGGAAGATTGAGTGCAGCCGGCTTTGCTCCCTCCCCCTGGGGGGAGGGCTGGGGAGAGGGAGAGCCCATTTCACCTGGCAGGGAGCTCGCGCTTGTGCTTTCAAGCACAAGTACGAGAGATCCCTGTTTTACCTTGTCACCCAACTTGACCGCTATGGCTTTGATGACCCCAGCAGCGGATGACGGAATTTCCATCGAGGCTTTGTCGCTCTCCACCGTGAGCAGGCTCTGGTCAACCTTGATGCTGTCGCCGACTTTGACGAGCAGCTCAATCACCGTGACTTCATCAAAATCACCAATATCAGGTACTTTTATTTCCAACATACTGAACCTTCAGGTTTTCAATTTAACAGAGTAAACATCAATCGGCCCGCCAGAGTTTTTGTCAAATTCGCAACCTGCGTGCATACCAGCCAGGGCGACTTCTTTGGCGGTTTTGGCGTTGCCCCAGGCGGCGTGCATGGCGCCCAGCGCAAAGCTGCGCCCCGAGCCAATCGCCCAAAATTCCTTGAATTCAAAAATCTCGCGGTAGCTGTACAAACCGTAAATACCGCTTGAATTGGCAATAACAACCGTGAACTGCATCGACTCGTAGGGGTCGTTGTCATCCTCTTTGGTTTGCAGGAAAAAATTTTCTTTCAGCAACGGATGCAGCTTTAAAAACGTGTCGTACACCTCGTCTTTGGAACTGAGCTTCAAGTCAGCCTTGGGCAGAGCCGCCATTGCCTTGCGCAGCGCGGGGAAATGCGCCACCGTGCCGGCCGTGCCAACATAGCTGATACCTGCTGGCGTATCAACCTTAAAGATTTTTCTGTTGGCTTCATAGCGATGCGCCAAAGCGGTGTCGCCAAAGGTGACCAGCGTGTCAGCAGCCATGACGAGCTGACCGGCCTTTTTAACCACCACGAGAATTGTCACAGCAGGACGCGCCTGAAGTCGCTCAGTATTTGACCGAGGTAGGCGTTAAAACGCGCAGCAGCCGCACCATCAATCACGCGGTGGTCCCACGTCAGCGACAGCGGCAGCATCAGGCGGGGCTGGAAAACCTTGCCGTCCCACACCGGCTCCATAGTGCTCTTGCAGACGCCCAAAATGGCCACTTCAGGCGCATTGATGATGGGCGTGAAATAACGCCCGCCAATACCGCCCAGTGACGAAATCGTGAAGCAGGCGCCCTGCATCTCAGCCGGGCTGAGTTTGCCGTCACGCGCTTTTTTGGCCAGCTCGCCCATCTCCTGGCTGATCTGCAGCAGGCCTTTTTTATCGCAATCACGAATCACGGGGACGACCAGACCATTCGGTGTGTCGGCTGCAAAAGCGATATGGAAGTACTGTTTGTAGACGATGGCATCACCATCCAGAGAGGCATTGAAGTCCGGGAACTTCTTGAGCGCGGACACGCACGCCTTGATGAGAAAGGCCAGCATGGTGACTTTGACACCCAACTTCTCATTTTCTTTGTTCGTCGCGACGCGGAAAGCCTCCAGGTCGGTGATGTCCGCATCATCAAAGTTGGTCACTGCTGGAATGACGATGGCATTGCGCAGCAGGTTGGCACCGCTGATCTTTTTAATCCGGCCCATTTCTTTGCGTTCAATCGGGCCAAACTTGGTGAAGTCCACTTTGGGCCAAGGCAGCAAATCCAGACCGACGCCCGAGCCGCCAGATGTGGCTGGCGCTCTGGTTGCCTGAGCCAGCGTTTGCGCAGCGCCGGACATGACAGACTTGGTAAAGGCCTGTATGTCGTCCAGCGTGATTCGGCCTTTGGGGCCCGCACCTTTGACTTCAGCCAACGGTACGCCAAGCTCTCGCGCAAACTTGCGTACCGATGGGGAGGCGTGTGGCAGAGCACCTGTGGGGGCGATGGTGGGGTTGTGGGCCGGCGCTGCGGGCGCAGGAGACCCTTCGACAGGCTCAGCGCGAACGGAAACTGAACCAGCAGGCGCAGGCGCAGGTGCAGATGGAGCTGCAGGCACCGGGGCGGCTGGAGATGAAGTTGCTGCAGGAGGCGCACTGCCCTCCAGCACCGCCAGCAAATCACCGATATTGATCTTGTCGCCCAGCTTGACTTTGAGGTCTTTCAGCACGCCAGCGCCGGATGATGGAATTTCCATTGAGGCTTTGTCAGATTCAACCGTGACCAGTGACTGCTCGACCTTGATACTGTCACCGATTTTGACGAGCACCTCAATAACCGTTACGTCTTTGAAGTCACCAATGTCCGGCACATGAATTTCAATGGCGCCATGGGTGGGGGAGCCCTCACCCCTGCTTTCTTCCAAAGGGAGAGGGAGTGGGTCCGGCTTTGCTCCCTCCCCCTGGGGGGAGGGTTGGGGAGAGGGAGAGCCCATTGCGCCTGGCAAGGAGCTCGCGCTTGTGCTTTCAAGCACAAGTACGAGAGACCCCTGCTTGACCTTGTCGCCCAGCTTGACCTTGACTTCTTTCACCACGCCCGCCGCGCTGGACGGGATTTCCATTGACGCCTTGTCGGACTCGACGGTCAGCAACGACTGGTCCGCCTTGATGCTGTCGCCCGCTTTGACGAGTAACTCAATGACGGTGACTTCATCAAAATCACCTATGTCTGGAACCTGAATATCTATGAGTGCCATGATGTCTTTTCTCCAATCAGTTGGGGACAGAGCAACGAAGCGCTTCGCGTATTCGTTGGTCTTTCCCACAAAAACAAGTTATGCATAAAGCGGGTTAATCTTGTCGGCCTGAATACCGTATTTTTTAATCGCCTCAGCAACTTTGGCAACTGGCACTGTGCCCTCTTCGCTCAGCGCCTTGAGCGCAGCTACCACAATGTAATGGCGGTTGATTTCAAAGTGCTCGCGCAGCTTGCTTCTGAAGTCACTGCGACCAAAACCATCGGTGCCCAGCACCTTGAAAGTGCGGCCTTTAGGGATGTAGTTCCGAATCTGCTCGGCATAGGCCTTCATGTAGTCGGTCGATGCAATCACCGGGCCGGTGTGCTTTTCAAGCTGCTGTCCAACAAAAGGAACGCGGGTTTTTTCTAATGGGTGGAGCAGACTCCAGCGCTCGGCGTCCTGGCCGTCACGCGCCAGTTCATTAAAGCTGGGGCAGCTCCAGACGTTGGCGGCAACGCCCCAATCTTTTTCAAGAAGCTCCTGGGCGGCGATGCTCTCACGCAGAATTGTTCCGCTACCCAGCAACTGCACTTGGGGAATAGATGTTTGCCCGTCGGGCCGCCCCAAGGGCAAACGCTCCCCCGCGGGGGGCAGCGCTTCACTCGAAGAGGAACGCGTGGGGGCCACATTTCCGCCTGGCTTGCACAGATACATGCCTTTGATGATCTGCTCTTCAGTCCCAGCTGCGAGACCCGGCATGGCATAGTTTTCATTCAGCAGGGTGATGTAGAAGTACACGTTGTCCTGCTTCTCAACCATGCGTTTGAGGCCGTGGTGCAAGATCACACCGACTTCATGCGCGAAGGTGGGATCGTATGAAATGCAATTCGGAATCGTGCCCGCCATGATGTGGCTGTGGCCGTCTTCGTGCTGCAGACCTTCGCCATTCAGCGTTGTACGACCTGACGTGCCGCCCAGCAAAAAGCCGCGTGCCTGCATGTCGCCGGCAGCCCAGGCCAAATCGCCAATGCGCTGAAAGCCGAACATCGAGTAGTACACATAAAACGGCACCATGATGCGGTTGGAGGTAGAGTAACTGGTAGCCGCTGCAATCCAGCTGCTCATGCCGCCCGCTTCATTGATGCCCTCTTGGAGAATCTGGCCCTTGATGTCTTCTTTGTAGTACATCACCTGGTCTTTATCAACCGGGGTGTATTTTTGGCCATCGGGGTTGTAAATACCGATTTGGCGGAACAAGCCTTCCATGCCAAAAGTGCGGGCTTCATCGACCAAAATCGGTACTACGCGTGGCCCCAGGGCCTGGTCACGCAACAGTTGCGTGAGAAAGCGCACATAAGCCTGCGTGGTTGAAATCTCGCGTCCTTCTGGCGTCGGCTCCATCACCGATTTAAAGGTATCCAGCGCTGGCACGGTAAAGCTTTCATCGGCCTTGGTGCGGCGGTGCGGCAGGTAGCCACCCAGGGCTTTGCGGCGCTCGTGCAGGTAGCGCATTTCCGGCGTGTCATCCGCAGGCTTGTAAAACGGAATCTCGGCCAGCTGGCTGTCAGGTATCGGGATACCAAAGCGGTCGCGAAAAGCCTTGATATCGGCGTCAGACAGCTTTTTGGTTTGATGCACGTTGTTTTTGCCCTCACCGATTTTGCCCATGCCAAAACCCTTGACGGTCTTGATGAGCAGCACCGTCGGCTGGTCTTTGTGTTTGACGGCTGAGGCAAATGCAGCATAGACTTTTTTGGAGTCATGGCCGCCACGGCGCAGGTCAAAAATCTCGTCGTCGCTCATGTGCGCGACCATCTCTAACGCCTGCGGGTGCTGGCCAAAAAAGTGCTTGCGCACGTAGGCACCATCATTGGCCTTCATGGCCTGGTAGTCGCCATCAAGGGTGTCCATCATGATCTTTTTCAGGATGCCGTCTTTGTCGCGCGCCAGCAGCGGGTCCGAGCCGGAGCCCCACAGCAGCTTGATCACGTTCCAGCCTGAGCCTCTGAATTCACCTTCAAGCTCTTGCACGATCTTGCCGTTGCCGCGCACCGGGCCGTCGAGCCGCTGCAGATTGCAGTTGATGACAAATATCAGGTTGTCGAGCCTTTCACGCGCGGCCAGGCCAATGGCGCCCAGGGACTCGACTTCATCCATCTCGCCGTCACCGCAAAAGACCCAAACTTTCCGGTTCTCGGTATTGGCTATCCCGCGTGCATGCAGATACTTTAAAAAACGCGCCTGGTAAATCGCCATCAAGGGGCCCAAGCCCATCGACACAGTCGGAAACTGCCAGAAAGATGGCATCAATTTAGGGTGCGGGTAGCTGGACAGGCCTTTGCCATCGACCTCCCGCCTGAAGTTGAGCAACTGCTCTTCTGTCAAACGGCCTTCAAGGTAAGCACGGGCATACACGCCGGGTGACACATGCCCCTGAATGTAAATACAGTCGCCACCGTGCTCTTTGCCAACCTCAGTACTTTCGGCATGCCAAAAATGGTTAAAGCCCGCACCAAACATGCTGGCCAGCGAGGCGAACGAACCAATATGCCCGCCCAGGTCACCGCCATCGGCGGGGTGCAGGCGGTTGGCTTTGACAACCATTGCCATGGCATTCCACCGCATGTAGGCCCGAAGGCGTTTTTCGATTTCAAGGTTGCCGGGTGAGCGCTCTTCCTGCTCGGGCTCGATCGTATTGACGTAACCCGTGGTGGCCGAAAAAGGCATGTCAATGCTCTTTTGCCGCGCATGCTCCAGCAGTTGTTCAAGCAGAAAGTGAGCCCGATCAGGGCCTTCACTTTCAATCACAGCGGACAGCGCGTCCATCCACTCCCGGGTTTCTTGTGTGTCTTTGTCGAGTGCCTCTGGCACTTGAATAGGGTTGGCCGCCATGTCTTGTCTCCTGCTTTTAAAACCGCTGCTTTTTACCGCTGATGAATAGCGCTCATTTTTGCCTCGATACCTGGTCTGGCCGTTGGCATAAAACTTGTGCCTGACAACGTTTGTAATCGCTGTTTTAGGCTCAAGCCCCCAGTTTCGCATATTTTTTGACTAATTTCAAATAGTGCTTATTGCTTTCACATTAAGAAATATTTAACCTTTTTAGAGCCATGTAAACCCGAACAGGCGCGTCCAAAACACTTAAACTGCGACTTGCACTTTATGCCCAACAGCACCCCGTTTTTAGCAACCACACCAACCGCCCCCAAAGCGGTGGGTTGGTGGCGTCACTGGTGGCGCAAGCAATCTCCCGCACGGCAAGACCGATTTATCATGCTCGGCCCACTGCTGGCAGTGGTTTTGTTTTTGGCGGCGGTCATCGCAGCATTCAGCTATCTGCGGCTTGAAGAGATTGACAGGGAGCAGCAGGCACTTAAACGCGATGTTGAATACGCCCAGCAGCGGCTGCGGTTGCGTTTGCTGGAGCGCCAGGAGCAGCTGATGCGGATCGGCCGCGACGTGTCAAACAGGGAGATCGACAGGGAAGAGTTCATGGCGCAGGCTGAGTCGCTGGTCAACCAGTATCCGGAACTGCTGGCCATTAGCTGGATAGACGGCAGGCGGCGTGTCAAAGTCAGCTATGCGTCGGCCAGCGCCAGCGGGGCGCAGATCCGCACGGCAGGTGAGCAACTGAAAATCGGCGAAACAGGCGGCACCTATGACCTGGCGCGTGATCTGCGCCAGCCGGTTTATTCACCCCCCATCAATTCACAGGGCGGCAGCAACTACAACACGCCCACGCTGCAAATTTTGGTGCCGCTGGATGACCAGGGCAAATTTGGTGGCGTCATCATGGGCGAATACGCGATTGACGGCTTGCTGCGGTTTGGTGTGCCAACAGAAGTCATCGCCAAATACGCGGTGACTTTGCTGGACGACAAAAACAATGTTCTGGCGGGTAACCTGCCGCCGCCACGCAGCCCGGCGGTGCGGCTTTTGCCATGGTCTGATGGCGCATCAGAATACGAAATTCCGGTGTCGCCCGTCGGCAATGGTTTGCTGATACGGGCTCAGGGTTACACAACGTCTTTGGGAGTGGTGGGCAGCGGGTTTTTCTGGCTGGTGAGCGCGTTGAGTGCGCTGACTGTCTGGATGCTACTGGGCACCTGGCGCCACACCCGGCGCAGAGTGCAGGCGCAGCAAGCCCTGATCAAGGAAACCAACTTTCGCCGGGCAATGGAAAACTCCATGCTGACGGGCATGCGTGCGCTTGACATGACGGGGCGCATCACTTATGTCAACCCGGCCTTTTGCCAGATGACGGGTCTGCAGGAGTCTGACCTGGTGGGCCGGGTTCCGCCCTTCCCGCATTGGCCTGAAAACGATCTTGAAACCTCGATGGCGCGGCTCAGTGATGAGCTGGCTGGCCGCACGCCACCGGGTGGCTTTGAGGTAAAGGTACAGCGCAAAAATGGTGAACTTTTTGACGCCCGCATGTACGTGTCGCCATTGATTGACCCCAAAGGCCAGCAAACCGGCTGGATGACGTCCATGACCGACATCACCGAACCCCGGCGCATTCGCGAGGAGTTGTCTGCCTCCTACGAGCGCTTTACAACCGTACTGGAAGGACTGGACGCGGCGGTGTCAGTGGCGCCATTGGGCAGCGGAGAGATGCTGTTTGCCAACAAGCTGTACCGCTCCTGGTTTGGCAGTGAAGTGTCTGGCCATATGAACCTGATTGCACTGGCAGGTGTGCCGCCTGCACCCACCACCGACGATGCGCTTGATGCGGTCGATGCTCTGGCAGGCTTGCCGACCGACGCCCTGACTTCCGCGCAGGCTGAAAACGCAGAAATCTACGTGCCTAACCTGTCCAAATGGCTGGAGGTGCGCTCACGCTACCTGACCTGGGTCGACGGCCGCCTGGCGCAAATGGTCATTGCCACTGATATCACGCCACGGCGCCATGCTGAAGAGCAAGCCGCCCAGCAGAACGAGCGTGCACAAACCGCCAGCCGCCTGATCACGATGGGCGAGATGGCGTCGAGCGTGGCGCACGAGCTGAACCAGCCGCTGACGGCCATCAACAACTACTGCAACGGTATGGTGACGCGCATCAAGGCCGACAAGATCAGTACCAAAGAGCTGGTGCTGGCGCTTGAAAAAACCGCCAAGCAGGCGCACCGCGCGGGCCAGATCATTCAGCGCATTCGCTCTTTCGTCAAACGCAGCGAACCCAACCGTACGCTGGCCGATGTAGGCACGATGGTGAGTAATGCGATGGAACTGGCCGAGATTGAACTGCGCCGCCACCATGTGCGGCTGTCCCATTACATTGCTGCACGTCTGCCGCAAGTCATGGTCGATCCGATCCTGATTGAACAGGTACTGATCAATCTGATGAAGAATGCGGCCGAATCAATTGAGCAAGCGCACCTGCCAACAGCCAGGCGCAGCGTTGAGTTGCGGGTGGTGCCAAAAACAATTCAAGACCAGAATGTGGTGGAGTTTTCAGTGCTGGACTCGGGGCGCGGCCTGTCACCAGAAGTCATGGGGCGGCTGTATGAAGCGTTTTACTCCACCAAGGCTGAAGGCATGGGCATTGGCCTGAAGCTTTGCCGCAGTATTGTGGAGTCACATCAGGGACGCCTGGAAGCTGAGAACCTCTACAATGGCGCGGATGTCACGGGCTGCCGGTTTACCTTCTGGATACCGGTATCACCGTCCATCGCACCGATGCTTGAATCCACGGCGTCTGCTACTGATTTTGCTAGTGATTCAACAGCAGGAAATTCGGCGATTATTTTGGCGAATGGTTTGGCGGTAAGTTTGGCGGCAAATAACTCAGGCAAGTCTTGAGAAGTTCACGAAAGAAAATTTGGTATGAGCTTGATTCCCAAAAAAGGTACAGTCTACGTCGTTGACGACGACGAGGGCGTGCGTGACTCCTTGCAGTGGCTGCTGGAAGGCAAAGACTACCGGGTGCGCTGCTACGACTCGGCAGAAACTTTTTTAAGCCGCTACGACGCACGGGAAGTCGCCTGCCTGATTGTTGACATCCGCATGGGCGGCATGACCGGGCTGGAGTTACAGGACAAGTTGGTCGAGCGCAAATCACCACTGCCCATCGTCTTCATCACGGGCCACGGAGACGTGCCCATGGCGGTGAACACCATGAAAAAAGGCGCGATGGATTTCATCCAGAAGCCGTTTCAGGAAGAAGCCCTGGTCAACCTCGTCGAGCGCATGCTGGAGCAAGCCAAGGAAGCCTTTGCTGGCCACCAGCAGTCCGCCAGCCGCGACGCCCTGCTGGCGAAGCTGACAGCGCGTGAATCTCAGGTGCTGGAGCGCATTGTGGCGGGCCGTTTGAACAAACAAATCGCTGATGACCTTGGTATCAGCATCAAAACGGTGGAAGCGCACCGCGCCAACATCATGGAAAAACTGAACGCCAACACCGTGGCTGACTTGCTGAAAATTGCACTCGGATCGACCACGCCCAGGACTTGATTCGATTGTTCGGTCCGCTATATTATTTATAGCTGTTTGCGCGCGTCTCCATTAGGCTAGCGGGCGTTTCTATTGGTATAAACAGCCCAAGAATATTCATTCCCAGCCATGCCAGCCCAGATCATTGACGGAAACGTCCTCTCAAAACAATTGCGCGCGGGCCTTGCCCAGCGCGCCGCTGCCCTGCGCGCACGCGGCATCACACCCGGTCTGGCGGTGGTTCTGGTGGGCGACAACCCGGCCAGCCAGGTGTATGTGCGCAACAAGGTCAAAGCCTGCGAGGACAACGGCTTGTATTCAGTCCTCGACAAACACCCAGCGAGTTTGAGCGAAGCCGATTTGCTGGCGCGCCTGGATGCGCTGAACAACGACCCGGCCATCCACGGTATTTTGGTACAGCTGCCGCTGCCCGCGCACATCGATACCCAAAAAATCATTGAAGCCATCGCGCCTGCCAAAGACATTGACGGCTTTAACGTCGCCAGTGCTGGCGCGCTGATGGTCGGCCAGCCCGGTTTTTGGCCGTGTACGCCATATGGCTGCATGAAGATGCTGGAAAGTATCCAGTACGACTTGCGCGGTAAACACGCTATCGTGATTGGTCGCAGCAATATTGTGGGCAAACCCATGGCGCTGATGCTGCTACAAAAAAACGCCACTGTCACGATTTGCCACAGCGCAACCAAAGACTTGAAAGCCATGACACTGCAAGCCGACGTGATCGTTGCGGCAGTGGGCAAGCGCAATGTTTTGACAGCAGACATGGTCAAACCCGGCGCTGTAGTGATTGACGTGGGCATGAACCGCATTCCATCAGGCGAGCCCGGTAAAGGCAAATTGTGCGGTGATGTCGATTTTGAGGGTGTGAGCCAGGTTGCCGGCTACATCACACCCGTGCCTGGCGGTGTCGGCCCGATGACCATCACCATGCTGCTGGTGAATACGCTGGAGGCTGCAGAACGACTATAGACTCAGCTATTTTCCTGGCTATTTTTGTTGGCTCAATCGCCATAGCGCAAAGCCTGCGCAGAGCCATTGCCCAAAATACATCGCACTGCCCAAGCCGTGCAGCAGCTTCAAATTACCACCATCAACTCGCGCACTGGCTATACGTGGTGACAAACCAAACTCTACCAATACCGCCAAAAGCAGTCCGGTTACTATCGATATAATAGCTTCTCGCGCCCTTATATCCTGCGTATCAGAGCCTTTTTGATTGTAAATCAGGAGTAAAAACATGGCACAGGCAATGCTCAGCCAGGTTTGTGCAGTAAAAAGCCTGGCAGCCATCTGGCCTGCCACTGCCGTGCTCGGCAGATGGGCAAAGAGCATGGGCACGACCACAAAGCCCAGAACGGTCAAGCTGCCCCACCACAAGGCGGCGAGCATCAGGCCAAAACGATAGCGCATGATCTAGAGGTACATGACAGCGATGATTTCGTAGCGTTTTAGTCCGCCCGGCGCTTGAAATTCAACAGAATCGCCTTCGTCTTTACCAATCAGCGCGCGCGCAATCGGTGAGTTGATGTTGACGCGACCTTGCTTGATGTCGGCTTCGTCTTCGCCGACGATCTGGTAAGTCACTTTGTTGCCACTTTCTTCGTCTTCCAACTCAATCGTAGAGCCAAACACCACCTTTCCGCCCGCGTCCATTTCTGATGGGTCAATGATTTGCGCCACAGACAACTTGCCTTCGATCTCCTGAATCCGGCCTTCAACAAAACCCTGGCGGTCTTTGGCGGCTTCGTATTCGGCGTTCTCGCTTAAATCGCCTTGGGCGCGCGCTTCAGAAATCGCGTTGATGACCCAGGGGCGGTCAACGGTTTTAAGCTGATGCAACTCAGTCTTGAGTTTTTCAGCGCCGATCTTGGTGATGGGAATGGTGGCCATGGTGAGTCTCTTTAAAAGCGAAACCGCCACGGGTTCCCCTGTGGCGGCGTTAATTTATACCAGTTTAATTCAAATCATCAGCGAAGCTGGGCATGCATTTCTTGTACTGAAATGACGCTCATGTTGTCCAGGTACTTCATGCCCTCTACAGCCGCTTCTGCACCTGCGATGGTGGTGAAAGTGGTCACCCGGGCCAGCAGTGACGAGGTACGGATTTGTCGTGAATCAGCAATGGCGTTGCGCCGCTCTTCAACCGTATTGATGACCAGCACTATCTCGTTATTTTTGATCATATCGACCACATGTGGGCGGCCCTCGGTGACCTTGTTCACAGTGCCGCAGGCAATTCCTGCTGCGTTAATCGCGGCAGCCGTCCCTTTGGTCGCCACAATGTCAAACTTCATGACAGCTAGCGCCCGCGCTACTTCTACTGCGCGCGGTTTATCATTGTTTTTGACGGTTAAAAACACCTTGCCAGAAGTCGGCAACTTGGTGCCTGCGCCGAGTTGCGATTTGACAAACGCCTCGCCAAAGGTTTTGCCCACGCCCATGACCTCGCCGGTTGACTTCATCTCGGGGCCGAGAATCGTGTCCACGCCGGGGAATTTAACGAACGGGAACACGGCTTCTTTCACACTGAAATACGGCGGCGTGACTTCTTTGCTCTTTCCGTCAACGATCAGGCCTTGCGACGCCAACGACTGGCCGACCATGCAGCGCGCTGCAACTTTAGCCAGCTGGATGCCTGTAGCCTTGCTGACAAACGGCACGGTGCGTGAGGCGCGTGGGTTGACTTCCAGCACATAAATCACGTCCTGGCCATCAACATGTTGAATTGCAAACTGAACATTCATCAAGCCGACCACATTCAGCGCGGCGGCCATGGCGGCGGTCTGCCGCTTGATCTCGTTGATCGTCTCTGCGCTCAATGAATAAGGCGGCAGCGAACAGGCCGAATCGCCGCTGTGAACGCCAGCTTGCTCGATGTGCTCCATCACGCCGCCAATGAAGGTCCCGCCCGTGTCATCCCGAATGCAATCCACATCGCATTCAATCGCGTCGTTTAAAAAGCGGTCGAGCAGCACCGGCGAGTCATGGCTGACCTTGACGGCTTCGCGCATGTAGCGCTCCAGGTCGCGCTGCTCATGCACGATTTCCATCGCGCGGCCACCGAGTACATAGCTGGGGCGCACCACCAGCGGGTAGCCGAGCGTGGCGGCTTTCTCTAACGCTTCGGACTCTGTGCGGGCGGTAGCGTTGGGCGGCTGCTTGAGTGCCAGCTCGCGCAGCAGTGCCGAGAAGCGCTCGCGGTCTTCCGCAGCGTCGATCATGTCGGGTGAAGTGCCAATGATGGGCACGCCGTTGCGCTCCAGGTCCAGCGCCAGTTTGAGCGGTGTTTGGCCGCCGTATTGAACAATCACGCCTAAGGGTTTTTCTTTATCCACAATTTCCAGCACGTCTTCCAGCGTCAGCGGCTCAAAATACAGGCGGTCAGACGTGTCGTAATCGGTAGAAACGGTTTCCGGGTTGCAGTTGACCATGATGGTCTCAAAGCCGTCGTCGCGCAGCGCTAACGCTGCATGGACACAGCAATAGTCAAACTCAATACCCTGCCCAATGCGGTTAGGCCCGCCACCGAGCACCATGATTTTTTTCTTGTTGGTGGGTTCGGCTTCGCACTCTGAACCCTCGGCCTCGTAAGTCGAATAAAGGTAAGCGGTGTTGGTCGCGAACTCGGCAGCGCAGGTATCCACACGCTTGTACACAGGGCGAACACCCAGCGCTTTGCGACGTTCACGAATTGCGGTGTCGGTAGTCTTGAGCTGCTTGGCCAGACGGCGGTCTGAAAATC
>Ga0105050_10003783_pt1 | contig 20698 bp, 20 predicted proteins | sample FRY01_FD_78088 | JGI IMG/M metagenome (GOLD analysis project Ga0105050, IMG submission 78088) | Freshwater microbial communities from Lake Fryxell liftoff mats and glacier meltwater in Antarctica - FRY-01 | ecosystem: Environmental > Aquatic > Freshwater > Ice > Glacier meltwater ...
GCTGCTTTGGCATACAAGGCGTGGAAAGATACGGTGTTCCAATAAGTTAATAAAGTTTTACGGACAACTTCGTTAATGCTTTCATGGCCAACTCGGCGCGATGCCCATGGGGAACCTGCGGCCAACATGTACCAACGAACCGCATCTGCGCCATGTTGATCCATCAGCGCCATCGGCTCCAAAACATTACCCAAGTGCTTGCTCATTTTGCGACCATCCTTATCCAAGATGTGACCGAGGCAAAGGACCGTCTTGTAGGAAGATTGATCAAAGACCAAGGTTCCGATTGTCATCAGGGTATAAAACCAACCCCTGGTTTGATCAATTGCCTCGCAGATAAAGTCTGCCGGATAAGAGTTTGCAAATTTTTCTACCGAGCCTTTTTGGTGCGGATAGCCCCATTGGGCAAAGGGCATGGCACCTGAGTCATACCAACAATCAATTACTTCGGGTACTCGAACCATGGTTAGTTCGCATTGATCACATGCAAAAGTGATCTCATCTACAAATGGGCGGTGTGGATCAAGGTTGGAAAGCTCTTGGCCAGCCAGCGTTCCTAACTCCTTTAGTGAATCAACGCAGATTTCATGCTTATTTTCGCAACGCCAAATTGGCAGTGGCGTACCCCAATAACGATTACGTGAGAGCGCCCAATCCACATTATTATTGAGCCAATCACCATAGCGTCCCTCCTTGATCGTCGGTGGATGCCAATCTGTTGCCGCATTCTCGCGAAGCAACGCATCCTTGATAGATGTGGTGCGGATGTACCAAGAAGGTTGGGCGTAATACATCAACGCGGTATGGCAACGCCAGCAATGTGGGTAAGTGTGCTCATACTGCTGATGCTTATACAAAGCACCGCTAGCTTTGAGTTCTTTAACCAATTGTTTATCGGCATCTTTGAAGAAAATGCCACCCACAACGGGAACATCCTTTAAAAATGTTCCATCTGGCGCAATTGGATTGACTACTGGCAAGCCATAACTACGACATACCGCTAAGTCATCGGCACCGAATGCAGGTGCTTGGTGGACCAAGCCGGTGCCATCCTCTGTTGTTACATATGTAGCTAAAACGACAAAGTGTGAATCCGGAATTTCGATGTAAGCAAAAGGTCGCTGGTAAGTAATCCGCTCCAGTTCTTTTCCGAGCATACTTTTGATAATTTTTTTATCGCCTTTGACCGATTCCATAAGTGCTTTGGCAACAACAAGTACTTCGGTTCCTTCATCAACGGTGACTTCAACTGCCACATACTCAACCTCTGGGTGAACCGCGACCGCAGTATTTGCAACTAATGTCCATGGGGTGGTGGTCCACACCAGAAGTGAGGCCTGCAAAGTTGCGAGCTCTCCGGATGTAACTGGAAGACGAACAAAAACTGAAGGATCCACCACGGTTTCATATCCTTGGGCTAATTCGTGATCTGAGAGCCCAGTGCCGCAACGCGGACAATAAGGGGCAACTCGATGATCTTGGACTAATAGACCTTTCTTCCAGATTTCTTTGATTGACCACCAGACCGACTCAATGTATTCCGGTGACATGGTCCAGTAGGCCTCATTAAAATCGACCCAAAATCCCATTCGTTCAGTCATGTCGGTAAATGCACCTACATGACGTTGCACAGATTCCCGGCACTTATTATTAAATGCCGCAATTCCATATTTTTCGATGTCGCCTTTCCCAGTAAAACCAAGTTCCTTTTCCACCGCGATTTCAACTGGCAAGCCATGACAATCCCAACCTGCTTTACGCAATACATACATCCCCTTCATCGTGTGAAAGCGGGGGAATACATCTTTAAATACTCGTGCCTCAATATGGTGAGTTCCAGGCATGCCATTAGCAGTTGGCGGACCCTCATAAAATGTCCATGCTGGCGCACCTTCGCGCGCGGCTAAGGTTTTTTCAAAGATCTCATTTTCGCGCCAGAACTTTAAAATCAAATGTTCGACAGCAGGCAGATCTACAGCTGCGGCGATGGCACGAAATGGCATAAAAAACCTCCAGAAAATTAATCTGGAGGGACGATCTTTGCTGCTGCAACGATCGCGGTACCACCCGCCTTGCCGCTAACCGTGGTTATCTAGGTAGCGGCCACTTGATGTCTCGGGTGCGCTGGTTCTAGTTGGGCCAATAGCCCATTTCTTCCAGCTGGCTCGTGAGGTGATAGCCCCGTCAACGCCATTTATACGAGATCAATAGTGTACTTGATGCCGGAGCCAAAGATTGACCGTGGCGCAATTGCTAACTAAGGGCTAATCGGCATAGGGTTCGCGACATGCCTCAGAAGCCGATCAAAAAAGTTGCAGCAAAAAAGGTGTTGCCGGCAAAGAAGGCGGCGCCGGTAAAAAAGATCGCTAAGCAGGCTGCGCAAATAAAGAAGGTGGCGAAAAAGGCGGTACCAGCGAAGCAGGCTTCGGTAAAAAGCATTCCAGTTAAGAAAGCGCCTGGAAAACCATTTCCCTCTAAAACCACTTTGACCGTTGATGAGAAATCTCAAACAGTTTCAGTTTCAACAATTATCGCACCAATCGTTGTACCAGTTATTGAAGAGCGCCGATTGGTTATGCCACCGCCACCGCGTCCAGTCAAGAGTGGCAAAAAGGTTGCGCCTTTAAAGCCAATCAAAGTCGCCCCCATTCCAATTGTCGTTGCTGAAAGCGAAACTCCTTGGACCGCGGCTGAGCTCAAAGTGGTTAGGACTGAGATTTCTAAGGAGCTGGAACGGCTGCGCACAGAGCTGGCACTTGTTGAAGTTGAAATGGATGAATTGATTCAAGAGTCTGGGGAAGGTGCTGGTGATGATCAGGCTGATGCCGGAACAAAAACTTTTGAGCGCGAACATGAAATGTCATTGGTAATTAATGCACGTGACATGGTTTTGCAAACTGAACGCGCATTAGAGCGAATTAATTCTAAGAATTATGGAAATTGCGAAGAGTGTGGCTCGCCAATTGGTAAAGCTCGCCTACAAGTTTTCCCGCGCGCAACGCTGTGCATGTTGTGTAAGCAGAAGGAAGAACGGCGCTAATAGTGCTCAAATGGCGCACACTCTTTGGTGTTGCCTGGTTTGTTTGGCTCCTCGATTTAGCTACCAAGCTCTGGGCGGTTAACACCCTTTCCAATCGCTCAGAGATAAAAGTCTTTGGTAATTTTTTGCAACTTACTTTGATAAGAAATCCAGGGGCGGCATTTTCCTTTGCCGAAGGAGCAACGATTTTCTTAACCCTCTTTGGTTTACTAGCCCTGGCAACAATTTTCTACTTTTCCCATCGAATTACTTCAAAGGGATGGGCGGTAGCACTTGGCTTCCTGATGGGCGGAATTCTTGGAAATCTGGTGGATCGCATCTTCCGCGAACCTGGGATCCTGCGTGGCCATGTGATTGACTGGATACAACTACCAAATTGGCCGGTATTTAACATCGCTGATTCAGCAATTATCATCGCAGCTGTGATCTCGATGGTTCTGTCGGCACGTAATATTCCGCCAATAACAAGGGTACAGTCGCATTCGTGAGCGGTAGAGAACTTCGTACCTTATTGGTGCCAGAAGGAGTAGCTGGGGAGCGCATTGATAGCGCACTAAGACGTGTACTCGGTTTGTCCCGCACCGCCGTTGTTAAGTTGCTGGAAGATGGTGACATCACCACCAATGGCAAGCCAATGCCAAAGTCAGATCGTGTGAGCGCTGGCCAACTGATAGAAGTATTGATGCCGGCACCAATTAACGCCGATCCAATTCCATTAACACCTATTGCTGGCTTAAGCATCATTTACGATGACCGCGATATTGTCGTGATCGATAAACCGGTTGGTTGTGCCGCACACCCAAGTCCCGGTTGGACTGGACCGACAGTTGTGGGCGCGCTGATGGCAGCTGGTTACTCAATATCAACTAGCGGCCCAGCCGAGCGACAGGGAATTGTTCATCGACTTGATGTTGGAACAAGTGGCTTGATGATCGTTGCCAAAAGTGACAAAGCTTTTCATGTTCTAAAAGATGCATTTAGAAATCGAACCGTGGACAAGGTGTATCACGCACTTGTTCAGGGACATCTGGATCCAACAACTGGAACAATTGATGCACCTATCGACCGTCACCCCAAAGAGGATCACCGCTTTGCAGTTGTTGCAACCGGCAAGGACTCAATTACACATTATGAGGTAATTGAATTTTACCGTGGCGTATCAATGGTAAAAATCGAATTAGAAACCGGTCGTACTCACCAAATTCGAGTGCACTTTTCCGCACTTCACCATCCATTGGTTGGAGACACGACATATAACGCAGATCCGGTTTTGGCTAAGAGTTTAGGCATGTCTCGGCCATGGTTGCACGCAGCTGAACTGCAGTTTGCCCATCCAATCACTGGCCAGAAACTTGAGTTTCAGGCGCCCTATCCAGCCGATCTCACACGCTCATTGGCGTTGCTATCCGACGCAGTTCTGCCTTAACCACTAATCTCATTACTCATGGCTAAGGATAATTTCGTACACCTTCACGTTCACACCGAGTACTCGATGCTAGATGGTGCCGCTCGTGTAACCGATCTGATGGCCGAGGTTAAGGCGCAAGGTATGCCAGCCATTGCGATGACAGATCACGGAAATGTATTTGGTGCTTTTGATTTTTATAAGGCGGCAAAAAAAGCTGATGTAAAGCCAATAATTGGAATTGAAGCTTATGTAGCCCCAGAATCTCGTTTTGATAAAAAGCGTGTGAAGTGGGCCGATGGTGGCGAAGATGATGTGTCCGGTGGTGGTGCCTATACCCACATGACGATTTTGGCGGAGAATAATGAAGGCTTGGCTAACCTTTTTAGATTGTCCTCCCTTGCATCTTTGGAAGGCTTCTACTACAAGCCCCGCATGGATCGCGAACTGCTGGCCCAGTATGCAACGGGATTAATCGCAACAACCGGCTGTCCAGGTGGCGAAATTCAGACTCGACTGCGAATGGGTGCCTACCAAGAAGCAATAAATGCGGCAAGTGCCTACCGGGATATCTTCGGTAAGGAGAACTTCTTTTTAGAAATCATGGATCACGGAATCGAAATTGAGTCTCGGGTAAAGCGCGATTTATTAAAACTTGGAAAGGATCTGGGCCTGCCATTGCTGGCTACAAATGATTTGCATTACACCTTGCAATCAGATGCCGGAGCCCACGAAGCGTTGCTTTGCGTGCAATCAGGTTCAACCTTGGCCGATCCTAAGCGATTCAAATTTGCTAATGATTCCTTTTACCTCAAAACACCTGCCCAAATGCGGGAACTTTTCAAGGAGCTGCCAGAGAGCTGTGACAATACGTTGTTGATCACCGAACGTTGTAATGTCACTTTGCGCGAAGGTGAAAACCTTTTGCCGCAGTTTGAAGTTCCAGTAGGTGAAACTGAAGACTCTTGGCTTAAAAAAGCTGCGCAACTTGGGCTGAAAGAGCGTTTAGGAGCAGGTATCACACGGGCGCATGAGCAACGGCTGCAGTATGAACTAGGCGTGATGGAGAAGATGGGTTTTCCAGGCTACTTCCTGGTGGTCGCCGATCTAGTAGGACATGCAAAAAAAGTTGGAATTCGAGTTGGCCCAGGACGAGGATCGGCCGCAGGTTCACTTGTTGCCTATGCGCTCGGAATAACCGGTCTGGATCCGTTGGCGCATGGTTTGTTGTTTGAACGTTTTTTAAATCCAGAACGTATTTCCATGCCCGATATTGATTTGGACTTTGATGAACGTCGACGCAGCGAAATGATTCGATACGCAACCAATAAATATGGCGAAGATCGGGTCGCCCAGATCATTACTTACGGAACGATTAAATCTAAACAGGCGATAAAAGATTCAACCCGAGTGCTGGGGTATCCATACGTTGTTGGGGAAAAACTCACTAAAGCATTGCCGCCTTCGGTCATGGGTAAAGATATTTCCTTAGCTGGTGTATTTGATCCAAAGGATGATCGATATGGTGAAGCTGGCGAATTCCGAGCTTTGTATGAATCAGATGCCGATTCAAAACGAGTAGTGGATACGGCCCGGGGTTTGGAAGGTCTAAAGCGGCAATGGGGGGTACATGCCGCTGGCGTAATTTTGTCGCGAGAACCTTTGCTTGATGTAATTCCAATCCATCGACGAGAAGCCGATGGTGCCATCATCACCCAATTTGATATGGGAGCCTGCGAAGCAACTGGGTTGCTTAAAATGGATTTCTTGGGACTTCGTAATCTTTCCGTTCTAGATGATTGCCTGCTCAATATCAAAGCAAATCAAGGTATTGATGTGGTTCTGGAAGATTTAACTTTGGATGATCCAAAGACCTATCAGTTGCTAAGTCGGGGTGACACATTAGGAGTGTTCCAGCTAGACGGTGGCCCCATGCGCCAGTTGCTCAAGAGCATGTCGCCGGATTCTTTTCAAGATATTTCCGCGGTTATCGCACTTTATCGACCCGGCCCAATGGGGGAGAATGCGCACAACAACTACGCTGATCGCAAAAATAAACGCAAACCGGTAGAGCCTATTCACCCCGAGTTATCTGAGGCTTTGCAGGACATACTCGGTGACACTTACGGGTTAATTGTTTATCAAGAGCAGGTGATGGCTATTGCCCAAAAAGTTGCCGGCTTCTCACTTGGTCGAGCAGATCTTTTACGAAAAGCAATGGGTAAGAAGAATAAAGAGATTCTTGATAAGGAGTATGTGCCATTTGAAGGTGGAATGAAGCAAAATGGTTTCTCTACCGCGGCCATTAAGCGGTTATGGGACACCCTGATTCCTTTCTCTGATTACGCCTTTAACCGAGCTCACTCAGCTGGTTATGGTGTCGTTTCCTACTGGACCGGTTATTTAAAGGCTAATTATCCAACTGAATACATGGCCGCGCTTTTGACATCGGTGCGTGATGATAAAGATAAATCCGCGCTTTATCTTTCCGAATGTCGGCGCATGGGAATTAAAGTCCTTCCTCCTGATGTGAATGAATCTGATGCCGAGTACACCCCACGTGGGACCGATATTCGGTTTGGGTTAGCGGCCATCCGAAATGTTGGCGAAGGTGTCGTAGCCTTGATTAAAAACGCGCGGGTAGCGAAAGGTCACTTCACATCATTTGCAGATTTTCTAGTCAAGGTTGATGCGCAAGTGTGCAATAAGAAAACTATTGAATCTTTAATTAAAGCTGGCGCATTTGGTTCACTTGGGTCAACTCGCAAGGGGCTAATGGCGGTGTACCTGGAAGCAATCGATTCCGTGATTGAAGCGAAGCGGGCCGAAGCGATTGGCCAGTTTGATCTTTTCGGTGGCGAATCAGCAACGGCAATTTCTGGTTTAGCCATTCAAGTCCCAGTCGGTGAGTGGGATAAGGCGATACTTCTCTCGTACGAGCGAGAAATGTTGGGCCTATATGTTTCCGACCATCCATTACTTGGAGTGGAACATGTTTTGCGGGCAAACACAGATTTATCTATTAGCGAGTTAATAGATGATGGGGCCCAGCATGAATCAATTGTGACTATCGGTGGGCTGATAACAAGTATTACCCGAAAGGTTTCTAGGCAAGGGGCATCGTGGGCGGTCGTAACCGTTGAAGATTTGGAAGGTTCACTAGAAGTTTTGTTCTTTGCAAATACTTACAATCAGTACTCAATTTCATTAACCGAAGATCGAATCGTCACTATTCGGGGACGGGTAGATCGACGGGAAGAAACTTTGCGGTTTACCGCGTTAGAAATGTCGATGCCAGATATAAATGTTGGCCCAGCCGGGCCCCTTGTTATTTCTTTGCCAATTCAACAGTGCACGCCACCTGTTGTAGAACGGATTAAAGAGATTTTGCGTTCACATCCGGGTAAGCGGGAAGTCCATCTGCAGCTAAATGACAATGGAAATAGCACGGTAATGAAGGTTGATGCTTTGATCACATCATCGCCAAGTTTAAGCGCAGACCTAAAATCTATTTTGGGTGCTAACTGCCTGGTCTAAATTCCCTCGGCAAAGAGTGAGCCAGAGCCGATACAATCGCTAAATGATTCGTACCGTTGACCTGCGCGGGAGATCTTTGTCTAAAGCCCAATACAACCTAGAGCTTCCACGAGCCAGTCTTGATGTGGCCGAGGCGATGGTGCTGATCGCTCCAATCCTGGCGCGGGTTAAAAATGGAAACGAATCAGATTTAATAAAATTGGCGCAAGAGTTTGATGGGGTTACGCCGGTAAGTATTCGGGTACCAGAGGCTGCACTAGCCAAAGCGCTGGCCGAACTTGCGCCCACTATACGAACCGCTCTCGAACTTTCAATTGAACGGATCAGGAAGGTTCACAACGATCAAGTACGATCCGAGAAAACCACCTTAGTTGTTGATGGCGGAACGGTCACGGAAAAATGGATTCCAGTTGACCGCGTGGGACTTTATGTTCCGGGTGGACGTGCGGTCTATCCAAGCAGTGTGATGATGAATGTCATTCCGGCGCAAATTGCCAAGGTTGCATCAATTGCGATCGCGTCACCTCCGCAAAAGGAGTTTGCCGGTTTGCCGCACCCAACAATTCTGGCAACTTGTGCCCTGCTTGGAATTACCGAGGTGTATGCAGTTGGTGGTGCCCAAGCGATCGCACTCTTTGCATATGGCATGGAAGGTGTTTGCCAAAAAGCTGATCTTGTGACCGGACCCGGCAACATTTATGTGGCGGCCGCAAAGCGGGCATTACGCGGCATTGTTGGAATTGATTCCGAAGCTGGTCCAACCGAAATCGCGATCTTGGCTGATTCATCTGCGATCGCGGCAGATGTCGCCGCAGATCTTATTAGCCAAGCCGAACACGATGTGATTGCGGCCGCAATTTTGGTTACCGATTCACCCGAACTTGCCACAGCTGTTGCAGTGGAACTCGATTTTCGAGTGGCAGCGACAAAACATGCGGATCGAATTCGCACCGCCTTGTCCGGAGTTCAATCTGCAATTGCACTAGTGGACAACATCGAACAAGGTCTGGCAGTTGTTAATGCTTACGCGGCCGAACACTTAGAAATTCAAACGCGTAATGCCCGTTCGGATGCGGCATTGATTCGCAATGCCGGAGCAGTTTTTATAGGGCGCTTCGCACCAGTTTCACTTGGCGATTATTCGGCTGGATCAAACCACGTTTTGCCTACGGGTGGTTGCGCCTGTCACGCAAGTGGTTTATCAGTGCAAACTTTCTTACGGGGGCTGCATTTTATCGAGTATGACAAAAAAGCATTTATCGAAATTTTAGATACCGTGGTAACCCTTGCTAATGCGGAGGATCTGCCTGCCCATGGTGAAGCAATGCGCGCCCGATTAGAAAATTTGTGATGAGCTGGCCTACCTGGTTGCCACTTCGTGCGACTTTGCAACCACTGTCACCTTATGGTGCGCCTCAAGTACCTGCGCAAGCTTGGCTGAACACAAATGAGAATCCGTACTCGCCCTCACCTGCACTGCAGAAATCAATTACCGCAGCGGTGGCAAAGGTCGCGGGAAATCTCAACCGATACCCTGATCGTGACGCGTTGGAGTTGCGCAAAAAATTGGCTAGTTACATCAATGAGCAAAGTGGAACCCAGTTTTCTGCGGAAAATATTTGGGCCGCAAATGGCAGCAATGAGATAATTCAATCCATCTTTTTAGCATTTGGTGGCGGAAGCGTCCTAGGATTTACGCCTTCCTATTCCATGCATTCACTAATTGCAAAGGTTTCGGGTACGCCCTGGATTGATGGTCGACGCAACGCTGATTTCTCCTTGAACCTGGCAGCGGCAGTTGCTGAAATTGAGCGAAACAAGCCAAGCCTTACCTTTATTACAACACCAAATAATCCAACCGGGGGAGCGATCGCAATTGCTGAGATTCAAGCTCTAGCCGATGCCGCCAGAGCCAATGGCGGATTATTAATTGTCGATGAGGCATATGCCGAGTTTTCCCAAGAGAAATCAGCAGTTACCCTCGTTGCCGATAATCCGCATGTTGTTGTAATTCGAACAATGAGTAAAGCATTTGCTTTTGCCGGCGCAAGAGTGGGTTATCTGGTGGGGGATGCGGCAATTAAGGATGCGATGATGATTGTTCGTTTGCCCTATCACTTAAGTTCATTAACCCAAGCCGCGGCCCAGGTTGCGATTGATCACAGGGCTGAACTCTTAGGTGGCGTCGCTACCCTGATCGCAGCTCGTACTTCAGTTGTCAATGAGCTCCATTTGCTGGGTCTAGCCACGATTCCAAGTAGTAGTGCTAACTTCATTTTGTTCACTGGCTTCAAGCAAGAAGCACCACAACTGTGGGCCGCACTTCTTGAAAAGGGTGTTCTGATTCGAGATGTGGGATTATTGGGGTATCTAAGGGTCACAATTGGCAATGAAGCCGAAAATAAGTTATTTATCACCGCCCTGAAAGAGCTCAGTTAAAGGAGAAAGTATGAGAACAGCACGTGTTGAGAGAAAGACCAAAGAGTCACAGGTTCTTGTTGAACTCAATCTTGATGGTCAGGGAATCATCGATGTTGCAACTGGTGTTCCCTTCTTTGATCACATGATGTCGCAACTGGGTAAACACTCTGGCTTTGATCTAACGGTTAAGGCCACTGGCGATGTAGATGTCGATTCGCATCACACCGTGGAAGACACCTCGCTTGCTTTCGGTCAGGCGCTGCGGGAAGCACTTGGCGATAAAGCTGGTATTCGCCGATTTGGAGATTCCATGGTGCCACTTGATGAAGTCCTGGTGCAGGCCGCGGTTGACCTTTCGGGCCGACCATATTTAGTGCATCGCCAGCCCGAGATTGTCGAACTTATCGGAAGCTTTGATACAACAATGGGTAAGCACATTTGGGAATCAATTGTTGCTGAAGCGCGAATCGCACTACATATTCGTGTGCTGGAAGGTCGCAATGCCCACCATGTTTTCGAAGCGCAGTTCAAAGCGGTTGCGCGCGCATTGCGAGATGCAGTTTCACTTGATGGCAGAGTTGCTGGCATTCCATCAACAAAAGGTTCTCTTTGATCGCAATTCTTGATTACGGTTCGGGAAATCTGCGATCTGCTGAACGCGCTTTTGCAACGGCCGGAAAAGATGTTGTCGTAACCTCCGACCGCACCGTCGCATTGCAAGCACAGGGATTAGTGGTTCCAGGTGTTGGTGCATTTGCTTCCTGCATGAATGGTTTAAACGCAGTCGATGGAGCGGAAATCGTGCGCGAACGCCTGCGCCGAGAGCGTCCAGTCTTAGGTATATGTATTGGTATGCAAATTATGTTTAGCCAAGGTACCGAGCATGCTGACGGCCAAGCTCATACCGGGATCGGGATTTGGGAAGGTGTCGTTTCAAAGTTAGCCGCCCCAATTTTGCCGCATATGGGTTGGAACACGGTCACAACCGATGCCAACTCGATTTTGTTTGAAGGCGTGGCCGAAGAATCCTTTTACTTTGTTCATTCATATGCAGCGAAGGTCGCGGCTGGAAAAATGCAAGCTTGGAGCAAACACGGCGAAGAGTTTCTGGCGGCAGTTGAAGATGGTTACATGTGTGCCACCCAGTTTCACCCGGAAAAATCCGGTGCGGCTGGTTTAGCCCTGATTAAGAATTGGGTGGGATCGCTATGAGTTACCTAGAACTTTTGCCAGCCGTTGATGTGAAAGATGGCCGAGCGGTTCGATTAGTGCAGGGGGAGTTGGAACGGGAAAGTATCTATGGGGCACCGCTGGAAGTTGCGCTGGAGTTTCAGGCCGCCGGTGCCGAATGGCTGCACCTAGTAGATCTAGATGCAGCTTTTGGACGCGGCGAAAACTCAGCGCTCTTGGCCGAAGTTGTTGGAAAGTTAGATATCAAAGTCGAACTCTCTGGTGGAATTCGCGATGATGAATCGTTGAAGCGGGCACTTGCCACCGGCGCTCGACGAGTTAATTTAGGAACTGCGGCCCTGGAAGATCCCGAATGGACCGCTCGGGTAATTGCCGAAAATGGAGATCGAATTGCAGTGGGGCTAGATGTCCGCGGCCACACACTTGCCGCACGCGGGTGGACTAAAGAGGGTGGCGATTTATTTGAAACGATTCAACGCTTAGATCGTGATGGTTGTGCCCGTTATGTTGTTACAGATGTTGTGAAAGATGGAACATTGACCGGGCCAAACTTAGAACTTTTACAAGCTGTCTGTGCCGCTACCAGCAAGCCGGTGATTGCAAGCGGGGGTATCTCATCGTTAATAGATATTGCGGCATTGACGGCGCTGCGCAGCATTGGCGTCGAGGGTGCAATTATTGGAAAGGCGTTGTACGCCGGGGCCTTCACCCTAGAAGAAGCTCTTCGGGTCAGCCGACAATGACGCTTTCGGTTCGCATTATTGCCTGCCTAGATGTAACCGATGGCCGAGTTGTCAAAGGGGTGAACTTTACTAACTTGATCGATGCCGGCGATCCGGTAGCGATGGCCGCTTTATATGGAATCGAAGGTGCGGATGAGTTAACATTTTTAGATATTTCGGCAAGTTCAGCAGGGCAAGAAACTACCTTAGATGTTGTCCGCAGAACTGCAGAGCAAGTTTTCATTCCATTGACCGTCGGCGGCGGTATTCGCTCTGTAGCCGATGTCGATAAATTATTGCGGGCCGGTGCCGATAAAGTTTCAATAAATACCGCGGCCATAGCACGACCCGAATTAATTGCAGAAATAGCAGACCGATTTGGTTCCCAAGTACTTGTCTTGTCAGTTGATGCCCGCCGGGCAAGAACGGAATCAGGTTTTGAAGTAACAACACATGGTGGCCGGGAAAGCTCAGGACTGGATGCTCTTGCCTGGGTAGAAAAAGCTTGTGGCTTAGGCGTGGGCGAGATCCTGCTAAATTCCATGGATGCCGATGGCACTCGGGCTGGCTACGACATTGGCATGATCAAGGCAATTCGCGCCGTAGCCAAAGTCCCGCTGATCGCTAGTGGTGGGGCGGGGGCGCTACAAGATTTCAGTTCAGCATTGGATGCCGGCGCCGATGCCTTATTAGCGGCCAGTGTCTTTCACTTTGGCGTTCATCGCATTGGTGATGTGAAGTCATATCTGGCAAAGCACAACTATCCGGTGCGCAGCAATCACCCGCAATAGGGCAGAATCGGCGTATGAGAACCGTCAATCCGCAAATTCTGGCGTTGCTGAAAGATCGGGGCGGGCTGATTCCGGCGATTGTTCAAGATGACACTTCTTTGGAAGTTTTAATGCTGGCATATATGAACTTGGAATCTCTTTCCTTGACACTTTCAACTGGCAAAGCTACTTATTGGAGTCGCAGCCGCAATGAGCTGTGGGTAAAAGGAGCGACATCTGGCCATTTTCAGGAGATTCATTCAGTAACCCTCGATTGTGATGGCGATGCGCTACTGCTGCGCATCACGCAGACCGGTGCCGCCTGTCATACCGGCGATCGCACCTGTTTTCACACCCCACTGGAACTAGGTAATTGAAATGAACCTGGAAGAGTTTCGCACCTTCGCAAAAATTTTCAATGTGATTCCGGTATCAAGGCGTTTGTTAGCCGATGGCGAGACTCCATTAGGTGTATATCGTAAATTGGCTAAAAACGCGGCAAATACTTTCCTGCTTGAGTCAGCTGAGCATGGTGGCACCTGGTCTCGTTACTCATTTATTGGTGTCCGAAGTGAAGCTACCTTAAGTGAGAAAGATGGGGTTGCTTATTGGCAAGGCAGCGCACCGGCAGGTGCACCAACTGGCATTGATCCGTTACAAGCACTTGGACTTTCGGCAGCGCATTTGAAATCACCACAGATTACGGGTCTACCGCCGCTGACCGGTGGCTTTGTTGGTTTCATGGGCTACGACGTCGTACGCCGGCTGGAGCGAATTCCTAATCTGAGTATTAAAGATATCGCCTTGCCGGAACTCTCATTTATGTTAACTAGTGATCTGGCGGTGCTCGATCACAGTGATGGCACAATTACTTTGATCGCAAATGCAATTAACTGGGATGGCAGTGATGATCGAATTGATGAAGCCTACGAATCTTGTACAGCTCGATTAGATCGCATGCAATCGGAGCTTTCGACCTCACTTGCCGGAGATGCGACCCAAATTCCAGATTTCTCATTGCCAACTTATGATGCAAATATAACGCCAGAACAATACAAAGCCGGCGTTCTTCAGGTAAAAGCAGAAATTGTTGCGGGTGAAGCTTTTCAGGTTGTTCTATCGCAGCGCTTTGCCATGCCTTGTACTGCAGATGCGATCGATGTCTATCGCATGTTACGTTTGAACAACCCTTCACCATACATGTACTTATTTAGATTTAATGATGGCATTGAAATTGTCGGCTCAAGTCCTGAGGCATTAGTTAAGGTAAATCAAAAAGATGTCATGATCCACCCAATCGCCGGAACTCGAAGGCGCTCTGAGAATCCGGAAGAAGATCAACGTTTGGCTGAAGAACTTTTGGCGGATCCAAAAGAACGGGCAGAGCACTTGATGTTAGTTGATCTGGGACGCAATGACTTAGGTCGGGTGTGTACACCAGGAAGTGTTGAAGTTATTGATTTTATGCATGTCGAACGGTACTCACATGTGATGCACATTGTTTCAACTGTCATTGGAAAGCTGAAAGATCAGGTAACCCCGGTGCAAGCCTTGTTTTCGGTTTTTCCGGCTGGAACTTTGTCCGGCGCGCCAAAACCACGAGCTATGGAGTTAATTGAGGAAATTGAAACTACCCGCCGCGGTGTCTATGGCGGAATCGTTGGCTATCTAGATTTCACCGGAAATCTAGATACTTGCATCGCAATTAGAACCGCTTTATTACATGATGGTATTGCTTATGTCCAAGCAGGTGCCGGGATCGTCGCTGATTCCGACTCAGAAACTGAAAATCAAGAGTGCCACAGTAAAGCAGCTGCCGTTTTAACTGCGGTCCACGCAGCTAATAGATTGCGGAAAAATTAATGAGTGAGCTATTACCGATACTAATTTCGGTAATCATCGTGACTGCACTCGTTGTAACGCTGAGTAAAAAATTGAAGTTGTCATCGCGTTACGAACGCAAACCGCGCGAACTCAATACCTGGAGCGCCCTGGACCAAGGAATCGATCCAACGGAGGAGAAAAGTTTATGAGCGTGCTGGCTTCGATCATTGAAGGCGTCCGCGAGGATTTAGCCGAGCGCCGGCTTCCGATGGGACAGATTCAGGAAGCAATGGAGGTTGCGCCGGTAGTTCGGGACGCCTTGCCCGCACTACTTACGCCAGAAATCTCGGTCATTGCCGAAATCAAACGCTCCTCACCAAGTAAAGGCTCACTTGCACCAATAATAGATCCGGCAGGATTAGCCGAACAGTATCAAGTGGCGGGGGCAGCTGTCGTAAGTGTCTTAACCGAGCAACGCCGATTTGGCGGAACGTTGACAGATCTGGATGCGGTGCGAAAAGCAATTGAACTTCCAATTTTGCGAAAAGATTTCATGATCGATGAGTATCAGTTTTATGAAGCCCGCGCACATGGCGCCGACGTGGTTTTATTGATTGTTGCCGCACTCAGTCGGAATCAGTTACTGGATTATTTTCAGTTAAGTACCGAGCTTGGGATGCGCACACTTGTAGAGGTACATACCGCCGATGAACTTGAAAGAGCGTTAGATATTTCACCAGAGATCATCGGAGTTAACTCGAGAAACTTAAAAAGCCTGGCGGTCGATACTGAGGTTTTCGCACAATTAATTCCGCAAATTCCATCCCACATTGCACGGGTAGCTGAATCTGGAATTTCAACCCGCGCCGATGTGGAAGCAGCCCATAATTGTGGGGCAACTGCGATCCTGGTTGGCGAGGCGTTGGTGCGCGCTGAAACTCCATCAGTTGCGATCAAGCAATTGCTCGGTAGGATTTAGAGTATGAAGAGTTTTGATGCAATTGGTGAAGTAGGCCATTTTGGCCAATATGGAGGTCGCTTTGTGCCAGAGGCGCTAATTGGCGCATTGGATGAGTTGGAAGCAATTCACAATCAATCCCAGAAGGACCCACTTTTTTTAGCTGAACTTGCCGAACTTCATCGCACCTACACCGGCCGGCCTAGCATCATCACCGAAGCAAAACGTTTCTCTGAGCATGCCGGTGGGGCCAGAATTTTTCTTAAGCGGGAAGATCTCAATCACACCGGCAGCCACAAGATCAACAATGTGTTGGGTCAAGCGCTGTTAACAAAGCGCATGGGTAAAAAACGCATCATTGCCGAAACCGGAGCAGGTCAGCATGGCGTTGCTGCTGCCACCGCCGCCGCGTTAATGGGTCTAGATTGCGTTGTGTACATGGGGGAAGAGGATATTCGCCGACAATCTCTCAACGTTGCTCGGATGAAGTTATTAGGCGCAGAAGTGGTGCCAGTTACTTCTGGCTCAAAAACACTCAAAGATGCAATAAATGAAGCGATGCGCGATTGGGTGACAAATGTTGCCGATACTCATTACTTGTTAGGAACGGTCGCCGGGCCCCATCCCTTTCCAACAATTGTTCGTGATTTCCACAAAATTATTGGTGAAGAAGCGCGGGAACAGATGTTGGCCTTAACCGGGCGGTTGCCAGATGCGGTTCTTGCATGTGTTGGCGGGGGTTCAAATGCAATCGGTATTTTCAATGCTTTCATTCCAGATTCGGCAGTTCGCTTGATTGGTCTGGAAGCAGGTGGCGAAGGCGTTGAAAGCGGGCGCCATGCCGCAACTATTACTGGTGGTACACCAGGGGTTCTGCATGGAACTCGTTCATATGTGTTGCAAGATGAAAATGGCCAGACGATCGAATCACACTCCATCTCGGCCGGGCTTGATTATCCAGGTGTTGGACCAGAGCATGCTTATCTACATGATGTCGGCCGGGCCGAATATCGCGCGATCAATGATGATGCGGCAATGAATGCTTTTGCATTACTAAGTAAGACCGAAGGCATCATTCCTGCGATTGAGACTGCGCACGCGCTCGCTGGGGCACTTGTAATTGGAAATGAACTTGGTCCAACGGCACACCTGCTGCTCAATCTTTCTGGGCGTGGAGACAAAGATGTGCAGACCGCAGCGCAGTACTTTGAAATTGCGCTTTAATGACCCAGCTTGAATCGGTAATGGCTCAGGCACAATCTGAAAATCGGGCAGCTTTGATTGCCTACCTACCAGCTGGATTTCCAACAAAGGCTGGCTGCTTAAAAGCTATTGAAGTATTGGCAGCAGCTGGGGTTGATGCCATCGAAATTGGCTTCCCGTACAGCGATCCGGTAATGGATGGTCCAGTCATTCAGGCGGCGGCCGAGATTTCGCTTAAGGGCGGAACCGGGGCCGCCGATGTATTTGCTGCGCTCAAAGCTGCCTCCCAAACGGGCGTAGCCGCGGTAGTAATGAGTTATTGGAACCCGATTGAAAAGTTTGGCGTCGACGATTTTGCAAAGGCGATTGTCGAAAATGGTGGATCTGGCGTAATCACCCCTGATTTAACAATTGAAGAGTCATCACAGTGGTTATCGGCCACCAAAAAGTATGCGATCAACCCCATTTATGTGGTTGCACCAAGTACTAATGATCTGCGTTTGGCCCGAGTAACTTCCTACACTGGCGGTTTTGTCTATGCCGCCAGCTTGATGGGAGTCACTGGTACCCGCAATTCGGTGTCTACCGATGCAGGTGATTTAGTCGCGCGCATTAGAAAAGTGACGCAACTTCCGATTTGTGTCGGATTAGGGGTTTCGACCCGGGAACAAGCAAACTCATTGGCAACATACGCCGATGGCGTGATTGTGGGTTCGGCCTTTATTAAACTTTTACTTGAAGCAACAAGTGAGGAAGCGGGTTTAGCCGCAATTTCACACTTAGCAACTGAGCTCGCGCTCGGGGTACGCGAAGGTCGTTGAAAAGCTCACACGAAAAGTTTGCGCCTTGGCTTACCTTGCTGGCACGACTTGCTTTGGGTGGGGTACTTCTTGTTGCTGGCGGCCTGAAGGTAAGTAAGCCGACCGAATCTGCTAATGCGACCGCTGCCTACAAAATTCTGCCAACTGACCTAGCGCACTTAGCTGGTTACGCACTGCCTTGGCTAGAGGTTGTGATTGGGCTGCTGCTCATTTTTGGAATTATGGTCCGGTACGCGGCCGTTGCCGGTGGCTTGATCATGATCGTTTTTATCGGCGCAATCATCTCGGTTTGGGCGCGAGGAATGGTAATTGACTGTGGCTGCTTTGGGGGCGGGGGAGTGCTGGACCCATCACTTGCCGCTTCGGCCCGTAGAACTTACTTGATCGAGATTTTGCGCGATTTAGGTTTGGCCCTGTGTGCGCTGTACCTATACTTTTTCCCATCAGGCAAGTTGGGCATCGAAAAGACATCGTCAGAGGAGCAGTAATGGCAAAGCCGCAAGTCAAGGCCAGGGATAACACAAATCGTTGGATCATAATCGCAATGGCGGTACTTGTTGTGGCAACTGGTGTCATATTTTCGATGTTGGGTCAAAGTAACAAAGAGAACGCCGCCTTGGCCGGACTTGATGGCACCAAGTTAAAGCCAGCCGTAGTTTCAACAATCGATGTTGAAAATGGATCTGCTATTACCTATAACTCCGGTTTGGCAACGGTGATTGATATTTGGGAAGACCCGCAATGTCCGGTCTGTAAAAATTTTGAGAATGCGATCGGTGAGTACGTCAACTCCTTGGTTCGCGAAAAAAAGGCAACAGTCCGTTTCCACGTTCTATCCTTCTTAGGTGATGAATCAGTGCGCGCGGCAAATGCTGGGTTTTGTGCCGCCGATGAGGGACAGTACCTAGATTTTAATACTGCACTCTACAAAGTTCAATCGCCACTTGAAAACTCTGGCTTCTGGAGTGGTGAAACGCTAATAAGTATCGGCAAGAAAATTGGTATCACTTCCAGCAAGTTTGCAAATTGTGTCACTAAGGGTTCAAATGTTGCGCTAGTGCAAGCCAATGCTGAGTCGATGGCCAAGTTCGGCGTGAGAGGAACCCCAACTATTTTCATTAACGGAAAAGTATGGGAGCGAGAAATTTCCGATTTTAATTTGATTGAATTTCGTGCAGCCGTAGAAGGGGCTTAAGCGTTGAAACTCGCATTTCCAACGCCAACGCAATCGGCATTGGAACTTGGCCCAGTTACGATTCACTATTATGCGCTGTGCATAATTGCCGGTATCGCAATCGCAATTTGGTTGGGCGATAAAAGGTTTCGCGCGCAAACGGTCAACGGAGCTTCTGTTGTTTCAGAAGTTGCAATAGTTGCGGTACCTGTTGGCATTATTGGTGGGCGTATTTATCATGTGATCTCATCCCCGGCCGGCTACTTTGGGGCAAACGGTGATCCAGTTGCCGCCCTCAAAATTTGGGAAGGTGGTTTGGGTATTTGGGGCGCAATTTCCGGCGGATTACTAGGGGCTTACCTTCGGTACCGAACCTTGCAAAAGCGAATTGATTTACCATCTTTTGCAGTCTTTGCCGACGCCCTAGCACCAGGAATTTTATTTGCCCAGGCCATTGGCAGATTTGGAAATTGGTTTAATGGCGAACTCTTTGGTCGGCCGTTGGATACCTGGTGGGCGTTAGATGTTCCAGCAAAATTTCGCCCAAATGGGTATAGCCAATTTGAATCTTTTCACCCTACCTTTCTCTATGAAGCGATCTGGTGTGTCTTAATCGCGATCCTGCTCCTGAGATTTGGTAACAAACTCAGACCTGGTCAGGTTTTTAGTGGCTACGTGTTTTCCTACTGTGTTGGGCGTTTATTTATTGAACTTATCCGGATTGATACCGCCAACACCATCGCTGGAGTTCGCGTCAATGTTTGGGTAAGTGGCGTTGTCGGGCTTTTTGCCCTGATTATTTTCCTACGTTCCCCGAAGAACAATTCATAAAGTTCAGGTAGGCTCTCAATTATGAGTTTAGCCGCGGTCCACAAACGCAATTTACAACACCGGGGTCATCGTGCTGGTTGGCTGCGCGCGGCTGTTTTAGGTGCAAATGATGGTTTGGTTTCGATTGCATCGCTAATGGTTGGTGTTGCTGCCGCTGGCAAACATGAATTTTTGGTGGCTGCTGGATTTGCTGGAGTAACAGCTGGCGCCATGTCGATGGCAGTCGGCGAGTATGTTTCGGTACGTTCCCAAAATGATGTAGAAGAATCGGATCGGCTAATAGAGATTGAACATCTAGCCGCCGACCCGGAAGCTGAATTAATAGAGCTACAACATATTTATATTGCCCGCGGCCTTTCCCCAGAATTGGCGTTGCAAGTTGCGCAAGAGATGCATCGAAAAAATCCGCTAGAGGCCCATCTTCGCGATGAACTTGGCCAATACCCTGATACCAAAGCCCGGCCGGTGCAAGCTGCGATCGCATCGGCCATCTCATTTACCATGGGCGGATTAATCCCATTTGCCGGTGCTTTTGCGCCGACCCTTGGCCAAAAAGCATGGAGCATCATTGGATTTGCCCTGGCCGGCCTATTCTTAACTGGCATCGTCAGCGCTCGAATTTCCGGATCCAAGATGTTGGTTCCGACAGTTCGCGTCATGTTAGGTGGCGCAGTGGGCATGGCGGTTACCGCTGGGATCGGCCATCTCGCCAACGTATCTGGCATCTAAGTAACTCAACTTATTCGAAGATGTCGTAAGCCCGAGTTGTTGCTACGCTTTCCCACTAAGTAGTTCGGGCCA
>Ga0105050_10003784_pt1 | contig 20689 bp, 15 predicted proteins | sample FRY01_FD_78088 | JGI IMG/M metagenome (GOLD analysis project Ga0105050, IMG submission 78088) | Freshwater microbial communities from Lake Fryxell liftoff mats and glacier meltwater in Antarctica - FRY-01 | ecosystem: Environmental > Aquatic > Freshwater > Ice > Glacier meltwater ...
ACAATCCTTACAATTTTTTGTAAATTTTCCACGCATAATAGGCGCCGACTGTACCAAGAACAATTCCAACTGTTGTTCTAGGATTACGTTGAATACTATTACCTTGAGGAAGTCGATCGGCAGGAATAGAAAGACGCGCCATATAAATGATATCGGCAGGATCGATAGGTATAGAGAGATTCCCTCTATAGGTGATATCTGCCATCGTAAATTCTTGTTCGTTAAAAAATGCATGTTTAAATCCAAACTTTTCATAAAGCGCACGCGCATTACTATTGTCACGCCTTACATTCAATAATAGCAAGGGGGCGTTAAGGGAATGAAGCTCTTTAAGGGTGGCGGACATGAGAAATTTCCCTATACCTCGGTGGTGTAAATCTTTTGCTATGCCTATTAAATGAATTAGTCCCACGCGTTGAAAATGAAAGGTAAAAAACGTTATATTGTAAGCAATAAAATTAACAAAGCCTACCGTTCGGTCATCCATCCTAACCACATAGGTTAGATACTTAGAACTTTCAATATATTTCATGGTGGTCCCTTCAGGAAGACCAATTGACTCATACGCAATATAATCCTTATTATCAGTTATTATTGCCTGAACAGCAGTCCTGTCTCGTCGAGCCTGATAAGGCTCAAAAGTCACTGACTGCTCCCCAGAATACAAAGAGAAACTAAGTATAAATGCGAAAAATACCATTATTTTTTTCATAAAAACCCCCAAAACGATATATTTAAACCTCTATGAAAAATTATAGACCTTCAAAAAAATAATTCTAGTTTTTTCTAAAGAATGATTCAGACAAGCTTATTAATCTATTTAGTTGCTTAAAAAGAGACACTCACTTGAATTTTTAAGCTTACACGTTTCTATACACTCATATTTTTTTTTCTTTAATAGTATGCTAGAAAAAATTACACGAGGGTATAACATGAACCATTTTGAGAAAAAACAGGACACTAAAGTCTATTTAGGCCTTTCAGCATTTTTACATACAGTTGTTATGTCCTTTGTATTTTTTTCCTTTATACAACTTTCTGACCCAAAAAAAACGACCCCTCAAATTCTTCCTGCCGCCCCACAAAAGGCTGTCCAAGCTCCTGCACTTTCTGCTCCTGTTATTTTGTATTCAGGACCAGTTAATACACCCCAGCCCCCAACACTCCCCGCTACTGCGCAGGGCTCTACTACTCAAAAACCTTCTAAAAAACAAGTACCAAAAATAACGAAAAAATCACCACAAGAATTTACCAAAGATGCCCCAAGTACCTCTGGAGCAAAAACTGAATCTCAAGAAAAACAATCACAAAAAACTCTTGCTCATAAACCAGGAGCTCTTGCCCGCGCGATTGCTAAAGACCTTAAAGCACAACTCGCTACTCAAAAACAATCTCCAACAATGCTTTCAAAAGATGATTTAGAGTTTTTAAAACCTTTATCAGATACCCCACATGAACCAGAAGAATCGCCCAAAGACCAACAGATCTCCAACCTTTTTGATGCCTCTCCAAAAGCATTTGACGACAAAGATACCGCTCAAGAAAGTGATTTAAGAAAACGTCAACTCACCCTTGCAGACCTTTTTAAAGATATGCCTCATACCTTAAAACAAATAACGTCTGAGGGTAAGGAAGGAGAGGAGCTGGTTATTGTGCAAGGTGATATGAAATATTATAGCTTCTTAAAGCAATTCCTGAATCATATCAACGAAGTGTTTGCCTTCCACGGCGGGCCGCAAAAACTGTTCGCCTTAGTCCAATCAGGACGCGTTAAACAATCTGCAGGGCTAAGCGTTATTATTGATAAGCAAGGAAAAGTTATTAATAAAAAGCTTATGAAGACAACCGGATGTTCCCAAGCAGACGGGTTACTTTTGGATGCTATTGAGTCCGCATCACCTTTCCCTCCGGTTCCTCATCACTTTGGTCATGAGCAAGTCCGTGTTGAACTCATAAGTGTTACCTAACCACCACTTCATCTTTCTAAAAACAATATGGTAGTCTCTAAAAAAAGAGCGACCTATGTTCACTAAAAAAGGGGCTGTATGAAGAAGTTGGCTGTGTGCGTGGCGGTGATAAGTACTTGTTTTTTAAATCTTTACGGAAAAAAGCCACAAACACTTTCCTGCGATTTGAACGTAACTTCCCAATGGGTCGACCTTGACCCCCAGCGAACGAAGCAATTTGGAGGAAAATGGATTCTGGCAGGAGAGCTTGTTTTTCATAAACGCAGCAAAGAATTGATTACTGTCAAAGAAATAGACTTGGCCTGGAAAGGGGAATCTATTTCAAACCTCAATGCTTCACTTTTTAGAAAAAATGGAAATAATGTTCTTGTCCCTATTGATGATGCACTCATTTGTGATGGCAGTTGGAATAATAAAAAACAACTCTTAGTTTTAAAATTTGACCAAAAAGAATACCTGCAACCTACCACCACTTTCTGCCTGGTAATCACCGTCACAGACGACATCGAAACAGTTTTAAAAAATGGACACTTTGACGTAATGCCAGACAACTTACCGTATCAAATACAAAAGTCATTGGGTAAGCAGGGTGTACGTATTTCTCTTGCACACGCATATCAAGAGTTTACTGATAAAGAAAAAACGTCCTAAGAAAGAAGCTTTTGCATTCCTCGTTTGTTTGCTACAGTAACGTACAGATAATATGAGGAATGTAATGGCGCAAATAGTAATTCTTGGCAGCGGACTCACGGGCCTATCGGTCGCTTATCATTTAGAAAAAAATAATTTCTACGACTACGTCCTGTACGAGAAAGAAGACACACCAGGCGGCCTTTGTCGGTCAATACAACAAGATGGATTCATCTTTGATTACACCGGACATCTTCTTCATGTTAACGATGAATATTTTAGAACATTCCTTGAAGATATTATTGGCTTACACCATTTTAATGCCATTCACCGACGTTCCTTTATTTACTCACATGATACCTATACTCCCTATCCCTATCAAATGAACCTGCACGGCCTTCCGCATGAAGTTATTGCAGAATGCATAGAAGGATTTGTCACCAAACCATTACTACAAAAAAAGTACCCTTCTTTTCTTGAATGGACTACTGCACACTTTGGCACAGGCATTACTAAACACTTCTTTAAACCGTATCAAGAAAAAATATTCGCATGTGACCTTAATGATATTACTGCTTCATGGACAGGACGTTTTGTACCAAGCACAACACTCAGAGACATTATTTCTGGCTCACTTTCTGGCCCCCTGCCCACGCCTGTTGGTTACAATGCACAATTTTTCTATCCTAAGGAAGGTGGAATATTTCGGTGGGTACACGCGCTCTCTCAACGACTAAGAAATAAAATAAAAACCAACTCGTGCGTAGAATCAGTTGATAGTAAAAATAAAATTATTACTTTTACAAATGGTGACTTTGACACGTACACAACACTTGTTTCCACCATCCCACTTGATAACTTTTTACAAATTTTAAAAGAACCCAGTAGCTCTCATTTATATACAGCCTCAAAAAAATTACGCTGTAATTCTGTGCTCAACTTTAATCTTGGCATTAACAAACTAAATCTTTCTGACAAACATTGGATTTATTTCCCCGAAAAAAAATTCCCTCATTATCGTCTCGGTTTCTATCACAACCTTTCACCCGCTATGGTTCCTGAAGGCTGCAGTTCACTCTATGGAGAGATTGCTTACTTTCCTGAACAAGAAAAATTTTTATCACAAAAAATTACTCAAGCACTTCAGATGACACAAAAACTTCTCAATTTTTCTCAACACGATATTATTACTCAAAAAATCATTCATATTAAACACGCATATGTAACTTATGATTTTTGGAGAGAACGTTCTCTTGAAAAACTTCACAAAAAACTTCATAGTTATTCACTCCACTCTATAGGCCGTTATGGCGGATGGAAATACAGCAGCATGCAGGAATCAGTCCTTGAAGGAAAAATAGTTGCAGAAGAACTTATCAAGCAATGCAACGTGTCTATGGTCTACCAGAAAAAAGAGGAACATATTGTATGAGTCTCGAGTGTTACTATTATAACAAACATGTACTTATTACCGGTGGTGCTGGATTTATTGGATCTCATTTAGCAGAACAACTTATCGCATGCGGTGCAAAGGTAACCATTCTTGATAATTTTTCAACCGGATCGATTGAAAACCTCGTCTCTATTAAAAGCTGTATCACCCTTATTGAAGGTGACATCAAAAATTACACAACATGCCTTATGGCAACTCACAACATCGATTACGTGTTTCATCTTGCTGCATTTACTGTTGTTTCTCTCTCATTTGAAAAACCCCAAGAATGCTTTGAAACAAACGTCACAGGAACATTTAACATATTGGAAGCCTCGCGCGTTAACAAAGTAAAACGGCTGGTATTTTCTTCTTCATGCGCTGTCTATGGAGACAATGAATCAGTGTCTACCGAAGCAAGCCAGTGCCACCCCGGTTCTCCTTACGCCTACTCAAAATTAATAGGAGAGCAGTATTGCCAACAGTATGCACGCCTCTTTGGGCTTAACTCAATTGCGCTCCGCTACTTTAATGTTTTTGGCGAAAGGCAAAATCCACAAGATACGTACGCAGGAGTCGTCACAAAATTTAGCTCTTTGATAAAAAACAACCAACCAATTACCATTTTTGGAAATGGCCAGCAAACACGCGATTTTGTACCCGTTTCGGTAGTTATAGAGGCAAACATGACGCTTGCACTTCTTTCTGCTCAGGATATGCAAGGGCAAGCGGTTAATATTGCAACAGGAAGAAGTAGCACTATTATTGAGCTCTTTGAAAGCCTTAGAGATCGGTTTAACTATGCCATTGAGCCTCAATTTGCCCCCGCGCGACCAGGGGATATTATCAGCTCACAAGCAAGCTGTTTACGCTATCAGCACCTTATTAAAAAAGTTCGCGCCTGCTCTACCTTCTAATCGATTTTTAAGGTATACTGAAGGTTGCAAATCACAGTAAAATACGTTTTTTCAACCAAAGAGTGGACATGGCCAAAAGAGATTATTATGTAATATTGGGTGTCTCAAAAGACGCTTCAAAAGATGACATTAAAAAAGCTTACCGTAAGCTCGCTTTACAATATCACCCAGATCGCAATCCCGATAATAAGGGAGCTGAAGAAAAATTCAAAGAAGCTGCGCAGGCTTATGAGGTATTGTCTGACGAGGCAAAACGTCAACAATACGATCAAGTTGGACACGAAAATTTCCAAAATATGGGCAGCGGCGGCGGCGGCGGCCACCACGATATGAATATGAATGATATCTTTTCAGCTTTTGGGGACATGTTTGGTGAAGGCGGAGACATCTTTGGAAATAAGGCAAAACGACGAAGCCCAGGCAAACCACAACCACAACAAGGACATGATGTTCATAAAGAAGTAGTTATCTCTCTTAAAGATGCTTTTCTAGGAACAAAAGAAAGCGTTGGTTATTACCACTTCTTTGAATGTACCACATGTGATAAAACAGGTTGCCAACCAGGAACCAATCCCCAAATTTGTAGTCAATGTCGCGGATCTGGACACACTCAAATTCGCCAGGGATTTTTTGCTATGACGCAAACGTGTTCAGGATGCGGTGGTCACGGTTTCACTATTCCTACGCCTTGTAAAGAATGTCGGGGACAATCTCGCGTTCAAAAGTACGACAAATTTTCTGTTAACATCCCAGCAGGTATTTTTAGCGACGCAGAATTACGAATTCCTGGAAAAGGCGATGCCGGACTCTTTGGTGGACCCGCAGGTAACTTATTTCTTATGATCCGCATTCTAGCTGATAAAAAATTCAAACGTATCGATGATGACTTAGTCTGCAGTGTCATGCTTACCTATCCACAACTTGTCCTAGGCTGTCAGCTTGAAATTGAAAGTATCGACGGCACTATGGAAACTATAAAAGTTCCTAAAGGATGCGCAGTCGGAGAAAAAATAGTGGTAGAAGGTAAAGGTTTTGAAAAACTACGAAATAAAACTCGTGGAAGTCTTGTCATTATTGCCCAATGCCATATTCCTAAAAAAATCAGTGCTGAAGCTAAAAAAGCACTCACTGATTATTCTGAACTTGTTGGAACAGAAGCAAAGGACAGTGAAGGCTCAATCTTAGGATTTTTTAAAAAATTTCTTGGATAAAATTTTCAACTATAATTCGTAAGTAACAATTTCCAAAGAAGGATGAAGGTTTTATAGTAAAGGCCCTCATCCTTTCTTATTGATTCCTCAACAATTTACTATATTAATTTATGTATTATTAGAAGGGGTTTTTCTTGCGTAAAAACAACCTTCTTTCTTACGCTTATCTTTACATAAGAGACAGCTCTCTCCACTAAAAAAAATAGTTTCTCCAAGGATCTAAGCCTTTCTTTAGAACTACCTCTCTAAGCAATGAGAAAGATTGTCCCTTATTGATTTATACGCAACAAAAACCTATCGTATTTTTTATTAAGTTTGTGATAAACCCCAATTTTTGAAGTAAGTTAATCAAACAAATCTTAGGTCTTAATAAAAGCTAAAAGTACTGATTTTTAAAAAAATCTATTCTTTTTCTTGGCCCATCCCAGAAGAAACCACCTGAAATTCAATAAATTTTTCGCGCTGTGGACTTACAGACTGCAAAGATTTTTTAGAGCAGCAACGATTATATACTTGCTTAGAACCAAACTTAAGAATTTCCCATCCAACTATACCTACAAGCACTGCAGTTACTATTTCTACAACTTTTGTTTCATCAGCAATTTCACAATCATATTCAGGTGGAAGGTATCCTGTTCCTAAAGAAAAATCTTTCCCAGTAGATCTCCCTAACTTAAAAAAATCTGATTGAGTTAATCCCCAACATGCATCAAAAAATCCATGCTGAAAGGTGCAAACTTGCGCATAAAAAATTTTGTCGGGAGATTCTTGTTGACCAAATTCAAGAAACTCTTCGTGAAGATCAAAAGCTTCTGTTTTTTCTTGCGCGGAACTAAAAGAAATCATAGGCGCAAGCACAACATGTCCATATCTTGCAACACACTTTTGGAAAAGATCTAAATTTTCACCAGTACAATTAATTTTTGAAATAAAAGATAAAAACATTAAAGACAAAATTTTATTTCTCATTAGACAGTCCTTTCTACAAATATCAGAGTTAAAGAAGATATATATAACAAAAATTCATACCTATTTATAGTAAGAGGTAAGAATTTTTATCGTATTTAAGGGACCTTGATGTCCACTTAATAAAATCATACTGGGATTTATAAAAATACGATCATAACCATTTTCTGCCATAGATTGATGAAAGCCTACATGCTCACAAATGCCCGGTTTATAGTGAGAATCCACGATACTTTTGATAGTATAAATCGCAAGACCAGAAAAGGCTGATTTTACTGGAATGAGTGGATCACCTTTTTTGGCACCAACTCCATTTAAAAAATTCATACGAAAATAATTTTGTATAAACCTTTTGGGATCCTCGTAGCTCCCATTTCCCGCCACGTATGCAAGGCCATCGTACATCACGAGTAAATTCCCCAGAGTTCCTATCAAAGAATGAAGACCATAGGCAGCGATGACGTCCCAATTATCTGACCCTACGCTATGCGCAAGCCCATCGAGGCTCCATGGACCCTTTAAATCCATGTCAACAACAATTACATAATCATAATCAGCGTAAATTTTTTTAACATAATCCAGATATATGTTTCTAAACTGAGCCATTTTTGTAATACGATCTCGGCCTGTAATGCCATATTCATAAAGAGGTCTATCTCCAAATTTACAGTCTGGCTGAGAACATTTAATTAAATGAATGTGACTATTATCTGATTCCCACTGTTTTAAAATATCTCGTGTTGCATCCGCACTGTCATTTTCAAAAATAACAATTCTATAATTCTTAAAAAGTTTTCCTGTTTGCTCTAAACGATTCTTAATTAACGACAATGATTGAGCGGTATTTCTTGCAAGTCCACATATGACCATTTTTGATTGCTTCATGCGCTGATACCCACGCTCAACAGTCTCTTTATAATGACTCTCAAGACCTTTTTTACACGGAAAAGCAGTTTCAGGGAAATTACCAGAATAATAAGAAGGATAAAACCATTCATGCATATTTATGCCATAATTCATAATAAGAAAGTGCTCGGCAAAAAAAGCACCTGTTATCCCAGCAACTCCTAGAAAAAAAAATACGAAAAACTTTTTCATGTGACCTTTTTCCCTAGTAAAGGTTTCAACCCCACTTTATTATTTATCAAAATTTAAGTCCCCCCGAGCTTCTTTGGAAACCTGTGAAGGCAGGTCACCCTCGAAAAGAGAAAGATTCCAACACTTCTTCCAACGCTTCAGACTCAAGGAGCGGACCGTACTCAAAGAACCTATCTTAGGACAGCTCAAAGACTTTTTTAGCCGCCGAAATTGAGAATCTTTTTTAATACCCTCTCCACATTTAATATTTCCTATAAAACAAAAAAGTATAAAAGTACCTACAAACCGCATTAGCTCCCTTTCCCTAACCCTAATTATTTTTCAAAATAGCGATTGCCGCGCTAAGAAAGCAATAATCTCTTTTTTGAAATGAAAGGTTAAGTGAAAAGAAAAAGAAAAACCTTAAATAGGAATATTTCTTTTTTTTCTTACTTTTTGAGACGTCACCAACATCTTTTTGTGAGTAAGCCCCATCTTATCAATAAGATAATAAAAGAACTCTCTGTCTGGGCCACGCACCACCGCTTGCTCATGCGCTTCAGAAAGCCCGACAGGAAACCCTGTCCCCTTTTGCGCTTGATCAATAATAATACCACATATTTTATTAAAAATAGGCTCATTGTATGCAATGTACTGAGGCACTTCTATACGCACTGTTTCTGCCCCAATATTAAAATAACAAAAGTAGGGAGCAACCTCTGGCGGATATAATTCAGTTAAAGATTGTGTACTTTTAAACAAAGTGGAACGAGTTCCCGATTGTAAAAAGAAACGAGTTATTGAAGTATCGGTTAGACGATCAATTTCTTGATGCGCTTTACTGGCACTATTAAATCCACACATAACTGCTTTTAAAATACCCATTAGTTCTTTATGTTTTGGCAGACTCATATACCCAGCAATCCATATTCCCTGCTCTCTACATTTTTCGAGCACGTCTACATAACGCTGCATAAAATACTTTTTGAAAGCCTGATCTTTTGATTCAAGGTGCCAAAACAATAACGAGCCATCAAACAAAAGCAACAACGGCGCGTTTACCTCTTCCTGCAATTTTTTTGCATACTCAAATCCATACTGTAGCTCAAGTTCTTCTCGTTTACAATTCACGAAATCAACGGAAGTGGGCAGTTCTCCTTCGGTGCGCTGCGGTCGGTCAGTAAATACGTAAGGAACTGATTGCACCGTAAACCCTTTTTTTCCTGTTCCATACTGCAACTCAACTATTCCAATATTAATAAGGAAGCAACTAGTTCCCTGGTGTTTATCAGGATAAACTTGAGAACCATCTACTGATAATAACTGATAAGGAGTGTTACATGGTGAAATAGGTATGCTAGCGTCAAGCTTTCCCTGCCATGTTGGGAGTGGCCACGGCGCCTGAAACGCTGCTATTTTTTCTGCAAGTTCAGGTTCTTCCAGTGCCTTGTTCCAAACTGAACGCGCAACTGAAAGCTCAGAAGATAAATCTATAAAAAGCTCGTGAGAAATCGCTTCAAGTTCCCGCAGTAAAAGAGCTTTGTGCAGCATCGTCATTCCTTCTTTGATACTCTTTTAAGGCTGTATGTAAGGCTTCAAGCGGGAGTAAAGCACAACGCAGGCGCGTTGGTCCAAGCTGAATATTCACCAAGGCAAGCATGTCATCTTTAGTCAAAGCAAGTCCCTGAGCAAGAGAAAGTTCTTTTACTTTTCCTGTAAGCATCGAAGCTGCCGCAATACTAATAACGCATCCTTTTGCTTCAAAAAGACATTCGGTAATAATGCCATCAACTATAAGACCACACAAAGTTACTTGGTCTCCGCACGAAGGATTATGAACACCCGACGCAAAATCAGAAAGCTCTAAAGCCCCCCGGTTGCGCGGATGTTTATAGTGATCAACAAGATTTTCATGATACAGCTGTTTGTAACTCATACGTTCCATACCTTAAAACAGTACCCATTTTTACCAAGAATACCCAAAATGCACTTCTTTTGCATCCAAAAAATCAGTTTCTTTACAAATGATAGCCCAGAAGTTCATACTCCCTGTCTAAATTACCTTTCACCTATTTTAAGGAGCCTTACTTATGAAACGCTTTATGCTTATCTCTCTTCTAGCGCTTTCGGCCTTCTGCTTATATTCCTCAGAAGAAAATCAAGGGCTTGGTTTAGTAGAAATCAGAGGTATGCCAAGTAACTATCGAACATTCAATGCCGAACACTATCGAAATCGTCAAACACTATTAGTGGATAATCGCAAAATTTGTTCCTCTTTAGAAAAAGCTATCAAAGCCCAAGCTAAAATTAATAAACTTTCAAATTCTCTTCCACGTTATTCAACAGGTAAAGATGCTGTAAGAGCTGGTGTTCTAACAGGAGGAGCAACACTTGCAGGATGTGCCGCCTGGAACGCCCACAATAAATCAGGGATTGGCTCTACCGCGACAATACTCACATTGGGAACTGCACTGGGAGTATCTCTCACTGTAGGATTGGGATACCATATGTTTGGAAAAGAAATAGACTTAATCACCGGATTTAAACGAAATCTTCAAAAGTCATTAGACGAACTAGAGGAAACAAAAAAGCTTGTTGCTGAACTTAAAGAGAATCAAAAATTAATAGGCGAATCAGTAGGGCATGCAATTGACGTAACCGAAGACATACTCAAACAATTTCCACAATTAAAAAACGTGTCTGGCGACAATGCAAAACTTGCAGACATAATAAAAGAAGTTATTAAACAATCCGATAGACAAACTGAAGTCATAACTCAGTTAATTTTAGCTCTCCCAGAAAAAGATATCGCAAAATTTACAGAAAATATCGATCCTGAAATTATAAAACTTGAAAAAGGAAAAGCTTCCGCTCTTAAAGCTTATAATAAAAAGGCAGGACTCTTTGGGAAAAAACATTCCTTCAATGATATTCCTCATGAATGGCTAACTAAAAATGATTTTGGAGACCTAGTAGAAATTGCTTAAAACTAAGAATAACAATGAGTGCCGGTTAACGCCGGTACTTTTTTAGGGGACTATTATGGACGTTTTTATACACACGACACTTAAAATCGATTGCATGTTAGCTCTCAATAAACAAGCAGTCCCCAGCATGAATATTATTTTTGATCTAAATGGAGCATTGTTTAACACTCTCCAAGATGCGCACGGCAAAAATACCCAAGCTATAAAACTCACTCACCACATACACATTATGCGATTGCTTCATGATTGCCTTACTCACGGCAATCGTCTCTTTGCAGTTTCACAGTGGAGCCAATCACTCTATGAATTTATGTCAGATGTACCTCATATCAAGCAGATACTCAATCTCTTTGACGACATAGTTTTACTTGAGACCGTTGGGTATGCATCTACCGATTCACGCGTATTTGAACATCTTATCACCAAACATCGCCTTGATCCTCGTCGTTGCATTGTAGTGAATGATTCTCCACTTCATCTTGATGCCGCACGCCAAGTTGGTGCTGCCAGAAACATTATCTGTACTACTGTAAACGTAACCAAAGTGCGTCAGGAACTTGAACATCACGGAGCGTTATAAACTATTACTCTGATGCACACAATTGACGTAAAGCTCCTAATAATAAATCAACATCATGGGCATTATTGTACACCGCAAAGGAAACTCGCACAGAAGAGTCGTACCCGAGAGAGCGAGCAATCAGTTGCGCACAATGGTGCCCTGCACGAACACAAATTCCCTGACTATCTAAAAAAGCAGCAACATCATGTGCATGGATTCCTTCAACCAAAAAACTGACCACATGTCCATTGAGCTTAAGATATTCGACATCTCCCAAAATTGTTACGCGTGAAAGTCCTTGCAGTCCTTCAATTGTATACGCGCACAAAGCAGCCACATGTTTTTGGATTACATGCACACCAATAGTAAAAACATACTCAAGCGCCGCACCTAGCCCAAACACTTGTGCAATGGCAGGAGTACCCGCTTCATAACAATATGGCGCTTCTCGCACGACAGTATCTGAATGTTTTACTTCAAAAACAGCACCGCCTCCAAATTGATATGGCTTTACTTCTTTTTGCACCGATTGCTTAATGTAAAGAACACCAATGCCTGTTGGCCCGTACAATTTGTGTCCGGAAAATACATAGAAATCACATCCCAAGTCCCGCACATTAACTTCTTGATATCCGATTGCCTGACAGCCATCAACTAACACTTTTGCGCCAACGGCATGTGCTGCTTTTATAATCGCGTTAAGATGAGCATTACCAATTCCCAAGGCATTAGAGACATGCGTAACCGCAACAATTTTTGTTTTTGGCGTAATCCAATCAGCCATACTTTTAAAAGCCAGATCACCAGACTGAGTGATCGGAATAATTTTTAAAAGTGCTTTTTTTTGTTGAGCAAGTCTTTGCCATGGTACAAAATTAGAATGATGCTCAAGCTCTGTTACTACAATTTCATCACCTTCACACACATGATCATATCCCCACGTACTTGCAATAAAATTTATGCCTTCGGTAGTACCTTTAGTAAAAATAATTTCCTGCGCAGATGCAGCACCAATAAATGCAGCAACCTGTGCTCTTACTTTTTCATACCGCGTAGTCACCTGCTCTGCAAGTGTGTACACTCCTCTTCCCACATTTGCATTCATACGTGTATAATATTCACACACCGCATCAATGACTGACTGAGGCTTTTGAGCAGTAGAAGCACTATCTAAATAGGTTAGATTTTTATGATGTGAGAAAAAAGGAAAGTCTTGTTTTTTTTGCATTATTTCTATCCCCATTACGCCACACTATTTTTTCTACGCTACTGCATTATACCACAGAGTGACAACACCTAAATAAAAAAAAGAGTATGTTATGGAAAAAAAAAATCATTTATTGTACCCTATGGATCAATATTTGTGTCCTGATAAGAATTTTTATTATCTTCTACTCCTGGAGACTTCGTGAATATGCCTTTTTTTCAAAAAAAACTTCTTTTAACGTTTATCATTTCATTTTCGTTTATAACGTACCCTGCTCAACCAGAACATAAAGACTTTATTGAATTCCCATGCCCTGTTGAAGATTCACAAATTATTCTCTTTGACGAACATGGCCTTACTCATCTTCCCGACGGAACCCAACTTACTTGTAACATAGGCGTCCCCCCACTCTACCAAACTGTAATGCAGTCATACACTTTAGGGACTGTTATGCATAATCGCATAACATTAAAAAATCATTTTGGGTTCAGCTACTTCACTACAGGCGGGTATCCTTTAAGCGGCCCTCTTGAAATTCTTAATGAGTTATGTTTGTCTCCTGAAGAAATAGACAGTTTAAAGATCTACGGATTTGGTGTAGATAGTAAATCAAACCGTCTGTGTTTAGTAACAATGACACAATTTGCCTATAATCTTTCACAGCAGTTTCAAACACCGCTCAGAGAGTTGGGAAACATTATGGCAAGACGCCGAGACGTAGCTGAAGCTTTTCTTGCGCATAGTGTAGGATCTCCCCTAGTATTTCCCTCAGCAATTCAAAAAGTCCAGCCCCCTCAACAATTCAAAAACAAAAGTAGAGACTATCGTTCAAGGGGAGCACAAAAAAATCTTTCCAATCAAGCAAGCCACGCAGCTTCCGGCTCAGCACATACTGCTCAAGTTATTGCAGTAAACGCTTTAGACTTTACTGCGCTTAAAGATGAACTTGCCCTTATGAAAGAAATGCTCACGAAAGTACTTGAAAAAAATTCGGACAAAGAAACTGCCCAAACCACATTTCCTGATCTCTCGAAAGAAGATAAGTCAAAAGATCTTCCTAAGAAAGAAAAAGAAAAAAATGTAATACCTGTTATTGAAAATTTAGAAGAAGATATTACAGAAGCCGTCGAAGTTATAGAAAGAGAAAAAAAGGATGATTCTGCATCCACCAAAACTGCTGCTCCCCTAAAGCACCCACTGACCTACTCAGGAATTGTAACAAAAGCTACTTTGACAAACGCCAAAACTTTTCCTTTTTCTAAAAAAAATCTGCACGCTGCAAGTACCGATTGCGTAGCGAAGCATCAACCAGAACCCCAAAGAATATCAATTTTACAGAATCCAGAAGTGCCGCCCAAACAAGAGCAAACAGGCACATGCCAAACAGAAAAACCTCTGCCAAAAAATGAACCGCTTAAGGTAATGAGCAAAAAACTGGGGATAGGCAAAATCTTAAAAACAAAAGAAGAAGAAAAAGAAATAAAAAAAACAGAAAAAAAAGAACGCGAGGCGTTGAGAAAGAGAGAAGAAAAAGAAGCGGCCGAAAAAAATGCACTAGAAATTGCAGCCAAGGAAGAGGAAAAAAACAAGGTCTTTAAAGAAAAACAAAAAAAAATCGCTCAGACAATTAGTATTGATTCAAAAGCAATGACTGCAGCTTTAACTCAGCAGAAAAAACTTCCTCAATCAGAGCTTAACGAAAAAAGAAGACAAGAGGCAGAAGAAAAAAGGCTTGAAGAAGAAGAAAAATTCAAACAAGAACAAGAAGCAAAAAAACCTAAACACAAAAAAGGTAAATCTAAAAAAACAAACACTTCTTTGAATGAAAGCTCTGATGAAAGTACGCTCAAAAAAGCCATAGAAGAAGCTGACAAACAACGAGCTGCCTTAGAAAATACGGGCACAGAAAAAAGTATACCCGCTCTTGAAAAATTAAATATAAGAGAAATCCAAAAGAGAAAAAACGTACTCGAACAAGCAGAACTGTGCTTGCGTGGACTAGCAACCCCCCGTAATAGGAAAGAATGTGACCTCCTGTTGCAAGAAGCTTCATATGCTTTTAACCTTCGCGGCAAATGTGAAATGGCAGAGGGTAAAGTAAAAGAAGGAATTAATTCTTTTAAAGAATGTCTTGCTATCCTTATAAAAAAACATCCACTTGCAGCATCTAGTAGTGCGTCAGAATTAATCCAATTACTTCATGAAACGATACAACCGATTACTTCTGGCGTCGAATTACCTTTTATAGGAGAACTTGATCACAGATACCTAGGGCAGTCACATGCAGGAGAATTTGATCCTGCATGTATGATAAAAGCCATCAATATATGCTTTCCAGAAGATCCACTGGCCGTTGAAGAAGAATCTATTATCACAATAAAAAAGAATATCGTATCTCATTTATGGAAAACACTTACCCATAAAGACGCTCTTGCAAGGTCATGGGTAAAAGATTTTAAAACTTCTCCTGATCAAACTTTAAAAGAAGAGTCTTATAAAAAGATTAAAGCCTATTACGTCTTGACTACATTAATCGTAAAATATTACGAAATATATTTTCCTAACTTAACAGATGGAAAAAAGAAAATAATTACAGATATCAAAAGAACTCAACAAGCAATTCTTGATGATTTGAATTCCATTGAGGTTGACAGAGTAGTATAAAGAAAAAAATATCGCAGCCCCTACACTATTATTGGAGTTTTCTTGAATATATCCTTTTTTACAAAACAAAAATTTTTAATTTTAGTAACGCTGACTGGCTTATATTCACTCCAAGGAGCACATTCCCCGCACCTTATCCAGTATCCATGCCCCGTTGCCGACTCACAAATCATTCCATTCAATAACTATGGGTTTGTTACGCTTCCCGACAGTACTATAATCAATATTAATCTAGGTTTGCCATCAATTTACACCACAGTAATGGCAGCACCAGATTTAGGTACTATTGGTAAAAGTATAAAAGCAAAAAATTGTTTTGGATTTAGTTTTCAAAGCGGAAGAGGATACCCTGTAAACGGGCCACTTAATGCTTTAAACGAATCAACTTTATCACCCGCAGAAATAGAGACCTTAAAAATTTACGGTTATGGCATAGACCACATGAACGCGGCATATGTGATAACAGCAACACAATTTGCACTTAATATTTCAAGCCGCTTTAAGGTACCACTCAATAGACTCCAAGACACAATAATAAGTCCAGACATAACCGGCGCTTTTTTGGCTCACAGCTCAGGAATTCCTGTGGCATTTGCTTCAGCAATCCGCCAGCCCCTACTATTTACACAGCCGACCTCCCATCATGGATCCTCAGCGGAAATCAATGGAAAGAAAAATACAAAAAAACTCCCTCAACTTCCCACCGACTCACTGGTTCCATCTTCTACGGCTGTTCAGCCAAACTCAGTAGATCCTAAAGAATTTGCTGCTCTTAAAGAGCAACTTGCCGTACTACAAGAAATGCTTAAAAAAGCGCTCGACAGGAACTTAACAAAGGAAACTAGCGAAGAAAAATCTCCTCAGTCTAGCAAGGAATTGGAGCCTGAAAAGTTTTTTAAAAGCGAACAAGAACTTGGAACTCAGCAACAGGCAAAAGTAGCAGAAGGTCGTAAAAATATTCAAAGTTTACTTACACACCTCCCGACACCTTACTCACAGGTTGGGACACAAACTCCCGCAATAACTGCTCAGAAAAAAAACGGTATAGAAATTGCAACCGATAAAGAAAGTCATTCTGTCGCGGTAAAAGAAAGTCAAAAATCTACACAAGGACCAGAGTCTCTACAACAAGAAGTAAGTGGATCGCCTGCTGAAACAATGACTCCCCAAATATTAGCATCAGAAAATTTATCTACTAAAAAAATATCTCCACAAAAAGAAGCCGGGCCTATAGAAGGACTAGAAAAAGCAACAGAAAAGCAAGAAATTACTCCACAAGAAAAAATTGAAAGAGCAGCCAAAAAAAGAGAACGTGAAAGGTTACGAAAAGAAGAAAAAGCAGCAAAAGAAGCTGCTGAAAAAGAGGATGCAAGGAAGGCAGATGACTTTGCAAAACGATCAGAAAAAATTAGCGCAGAAAAAGGAACTAATTCAAAAGCATTGTTTCAGGCCCTCACTCTACAAGAAAGTCTTCCCGATTCAGAATTAAATAAAAAAAGGGCAGAGGAAGCTGCACAGAAACAGAGAGAAATCGATACAAAGAAAGAGCGCCAGAAAACCGAATTAAAAAAAGAACAAGAAGAGAAAGAACCATTAGATAATCCGGTAAAAAAAACCAAAAATAAAAAGAAAACGAAAGTTTCCTCCGACGATAAAGTCATTCAAGCCGCCATAGAAACTGCAGAAAGAGAAAGATCCGCCAGAGAAAACACCAACTTACCAACATATACTGTATCTCCTGAAAAACTACCATGCTTAAAGGAAATTAAAAGACGGAAAAAAGTAAGTGAAGAAGTTGGAGAACTTGTCACATGCGGAAATTATCCTCGTGCACGAGCTCTTTTAGATGAAGAACTCACCAAAGGTGACATGACAATACTTCCACTCTTTATACAATGTTACAAACATGACAGGGAACTTAAAGACTCCATCCCCTCTGTTCTTGATCAATACAGGCACCAATGGGAAGCCTTAGCTAAGTCCCCCTATCAAAGGTCTCGTGAGGCGTACCTTATGCTTGCTGAAGAAGACTTCTTAAACGAAATCCCCAAGACAAAAATAAACCTCGAAAAGTTTAAATCTTTATCAGAATTTCTGGAAAAAAATGGTAAAGTAAATGAGGTTAATCTTGGACGTCTTGTCTTTTTAGAAACAGAACGTAGCGATGAGCACCAAAAGAACCTCTGCAGAATTAAGGAAAAACACGCTGGCCCCTGCTCTCATACAGAAAAGCTTCTTTTGCTCCAAAAAATGACGGCCCCTAAAGCAAAAGAAGCGGAGTTATACTTACTTGGATTAGGGGTTCCTCGCAATAGAGAGATGTGCGAGTCTCTTCTTACAAAAGCTTTTAATAATAATGAACCACATGCCTTTAACGTTCTGGGCAAATGTGAAATAGAAGATGGAAAAGTACTACAGGGAATTAGATCCCTCAAAAAATGTCTTACTCGCACCCTAGAAAAACATCCAGGTGAGATGCTGACTAATTCGCTAGACTTTATTGGATGGACCTACGACACCGTGCAGGCAGCCCTTTCTGGCGAGAAATTACCTTTTATAGAAGAATTCGATTCTGAATGCATGACGGCGCTTACTCTATGCCTTCCGTCATTTTCGTTAGCAGACCAAGAGGAAGTACTTATTACAGGAAGACGTGACATCCTGTATCATTTGTGTGAGGCACTTTCACATAATAGTGATCTTCCAACTTCATGGCAAGAAACTCTGGAAACTTCTTCTGACGACGCCTTAAGAGAAAAACTATCCAAGAAACTTAAAACTTATTGCGATTTATATAAATTAATTGAAGGTCATCACAAAAAATATTTTCATCTCCTAACACCTTAAGAAAAAGAAGTATGTAGAAATATCGAAAGTGCACTACAAAAAATTAATTAAACTTTAAGTTGGATACTATAGGGTAGAAAGAAAACAGATCAAAAACCTAATTAAACTCTCTATCCTAGTGCCCACTAAGCAATGATGAAGTTAATAACTATTAAGAAACATATGGTATCTCTCACTCATTATTGGAGCTTTACGTGAAAATGTTCTTTATTATGCAACGCATCGTCCTTTTTTATACACTCCTATCATCCTCTTGCATGCAAGGAGCATTTTCAACACCGATACAAACTCCTGAAGTAACTGATGGAAACTGTTTTGAAGAAAAAGACAACGCAGTAAGAGTAATACTGCAGTCACAAGAAAAACGTGAAATTAAAATCCACGAAAAGTTTGGCAATCGAAGCTCTATATTCGAGTCTATTACTAAGTCAGTAAGACTAGAAAATGGACTCACCAATACTGCAACTTTTATTATAAAAGGTGCAAACAATACTATTGCATTGGGGGATTTAAGCACCTATACACCTAACCCTAGCCAAGACCCCAACAGTTTAGAAATTTTTTTATGGACATTTAAAAATGGAAAATGTTCGATGGTTTCGTGCACAAAATCTGCAATGGAATTGTGTCAGAACGACCCATTACTCCTTAAATATTTCTCCACCTATCTTAAAACAAACCCACAACTTTTCGAGTCCCTTGCAGTACACCTTCAAGAGCCTAGCATAGCCCCACAACAAGAGCTCTATCAGGGCCCTCAAAATTATCATCACGCAATGCCAGAGCATTACCAGACTCCGCCAGGCCTTCTTTCCCACCCTATACACCACATGATGGGGCGGCAACCACAAATGCAACCACCCTATCTTATTTTCCCCTCAGCGCCCAATCCATCTTACAATGCTCACTTTGGCAACCCTCAAGCTCCTGTTTATGGAGCGTCTCTGGGTACCCCTTTCATGCTTCCCCAACTATCCGCTCACACAGCAGAAGCTCCACAACACAATCCTTTAGCTTCAGCAGAGTTTGCAAAAATGAAAGTCGCTGCCGAACTTGCAGAAACGAAAGCAGCTACAAATCTCGCTGAAATGAAAGCGGTTTTAGAAGCACAATTACAAGCACAGAAAGAACAAATACTCGTGCTTGAAAAACGATTATCATCATCGTGGTTAGGAGCCTCTTCTAAAACATCAAAAAACATCGGCCCCTCTTCAGAATCAACACTTCAAGAGGTAGAAGATATCACTGCACAAAGCTGCAAAGAACTTGAAGATCAACAACAGTTAGAAGTAGAAAGAGGTCGCAGGAACCTTAGGCAGCTGTTTTTAAAACAGAATTTTCATACCGATACTACATCCCCAGCACCTTCTAACCCAATGTCCCAACAAACCCCCCCACAAAAAATAGTCACTAAAAATTATGACAAAAAAACAGAACCAGAAAAACAATTAGAACCAGAAACATCAGGAAAAAAACCACTTACTCCAGAAGAAAAAATAGAAAAAACTGCAAAAAAGAAAGCAAAAAATAAAAAAGACAAAGAAGAAAAAGCAGCAGTGGAAGCTGCTGAAAAAGAAGACGCAAGAAAGGCCGATGACTTTGCAAAACGATCAGAAAAAATTACCACGGAAAGAAAGCCTAATTTAAAAGCAAGAGCCGAGAGAATCGACCTGCAAGGAAGGCTTCCTGAATCAGAACTTAATATAAGAAAAAGGAAAGAAGCTGTACAAGAAAAAGCAGAGAGAGAGGCAAAACTAAAGAGAGAAGAAGAAGAAGAAGAGAAGGAGAGATCAGAAAAAGAAAAAAAAATAAAAGAGCAGCTAGGAAAAACAGCTGATCAAAAAATGAGTACTAGCCCTAAAAAAACCAACTCAAAAAAGAAGCACCAAGAAAAAGGAGATATGAAGTTTCTTGAAACTCTTATTGCTGAGAATGCCAGCCAAAACAAGCCTGAGCAAGCCATTGAAAAAGAGCTTTCAGCCTCGGATAAAAAAGTAAAAATAAAAGGTGATAAAGCGTTTATTGACGGCAAATTTTCAGATGCAAGAAGTTTTTATACAACAATCGCATACAATGGCCATCCTGAATATTTTATTAAAGCTTCACACGCAGAAAGGATGGAATCTTGCCATACAGGACTTTTAACACTTCTGAGGTGTGAAGAAGAATTAATTAAACACAATCCAAGACATCACTCAGAATACCTTTCGGAACATGCATTA
>Ga0105050_10003786_pt1 | contig 20688 bp, 23 predicted proteins | sample FRY01_FD_78088 | JGI IMG/M metagenome (GOLD analysis project Ga0105050, IMG submission 78088) | Freshwater microbial communities from Lake Fryxell liftoff mats and glacier meltwater in Antarctica - FRY-01 | ecosystem: Environmental > Aquatic > Freshwater > Ice > Glacier meltwater ...
GGGAGTGGGGAGTGGGGAGTGGGGAGTGGGGAGTGGGGAGTGGGCGGCTGAGGTGGGGGGACTGGGGGTTGTGAAGCGGGTGGGGGCGCCCACTCTTCTCTGGAGATCGGACCAGTATTTGGGGGTTCGGTGGGCTGCTTCGGTTGGCGATGGGGGGACCGGTGGACGGCATGGAGAGGCTGTTCCATGCCAAGGCTCTTGAACATCGTCGGGGATCGGGCATGATCGGGGCAGATGCTGCGGTCGTTGATGACGGTATCCGGCTTTACCTTGATAAGCCGAATTCTGGGGTTTCTGCGGGATGTGATCCTGATGGCGACCTTTGGGGTGAGCATGACCACCGATGCCTTCTTTGCGGCGTTTCGCTTTCCGAACATGTTTCGGCGGATTTTCGGGGAAGGGGCTTTCAATTCGGCCTTCATTCCGCTTTTTGGGCGAAAGTTGGAGGAGGAGGGGCGGCCGGAGGCGATGTATTTCGCGCGCAATGCCTTCTCGACGCTGCTGATGGTGTTGGGGATCGGGAGTATCTTCGCAATTATCGGGATGGAGTTTCTGATGATGGCGGTGGTGCCGGGGTTCCGGCCGAAATTTGAGCGGGATTTGGCCGTCATTGGGAAGACGCATGCCTCCTACACGGTGGAGATCGACACGGCGGGGGCGCGGGGGATCTATGTGCAGCTGGATGGGAACAACGAGGAGATCCGGGGACAGTGGGCGAAGCGGATCAAAATAAGCGATCCGGTGTTGATTCGCAAAAATGCGGAGACGGGGAAGGATGAGGAGTTGGCCTTGTTGTCGGAGGAGGTGACGGTGGAGGGGTTGACGGTGACGGGGGATGGCGGGGCCTATCTGGATGGGACGGGGTTGGTGCGGATCCTGCTGCCGCGGAAGCACAAGTATCACACCTTTCAGGCGGTGGTGGACGTGCGGGATTTGAAGGCGAACGCGGATGTCTATCCGGCGGATTTGCGGTTTTATCGGAATGACCCGGGGACCTTTGCGGAGACCGTGAAGCTGTCGCGGATCATGTTTTGTTATCTGCTCTTCATGGCCTTGTCGGCGCATTTGAGCGGGGTGTTGAATACCTTCAAGTCGTTCGCGATGCCGGCGGCGGCACCGATCCTGTTGAACCTTTGCCTGCTGGGAGCGCTGGGATGGATCTGGTCGACAGGGAAGGCGGAGGGGGAGACTCTGGCGTGGGCGGTGGCGGCGGCGGGGTTATTGCAATTTGCGGCGCTGTGGCTGACCTGTTTGTTGAAGAAGGTGCCGATCCTGCCGATGCGGCCGCGGCTGACGGCGAACATGAAGCGGCTGTTTCTGTTGATGGGGCCGGGGGTGTTGGCGGCGGGGATTCAGCAGATCAATTTGCTGGTGGGGGGGATCATCGCCTCGTTTCAGGAGGGGGGGATTTCGTTCATTTATGCTTCGGAGCGGGTGTATCAGCTGCCGTTGGGGATGATCGGGATATCGCTGGGGGTGGTGTTGCTGCCGGAGGTGACGCGGCAGTTGCGGGGCGGGGATCCGGAGGGTGCGGCGAACAGCATTTTGAAGGGGATGGAGTGGGGGTTGCTGCTGACCATTCCGGCGGCGGTGGCGATGATGGTGATTCCGGTGCCGCTGATCTCGGCGATGTTCGAGCGGGGGGAGTTCACGGCGCATGATTCGGTGCAGACCGGTTATGCGCTGGCGGGGTTTGCGGTGGGGCTGCCGGGGTATGTATTGATCAAGGTGTTGCAGCCGGGGTATTTCGCGCGGGAGAACACGAAGGGACCGATGATGATGGCGGGGGCGACGGTGCTGGTGAATGTGGTGGTCAGTCTGATTCTGTTCCTATTGTTGCGGCCGTATGGGTTCGGGCATGTGGGGATCGCGGTGGCGACCTCGATTGCGGCGTGGGTGAATGTGTTTTTGTTGTGGCGGGGATTGAAGGGATTTGTGCGGATGCATCGGCGGGGTCGGAAGCAGGTTGCGCGGATGGTGCTGGCGAGTGTGTTGATGGGGGTGGCCTTGTGGTTCGGGTGGGTGGGAATGCAGGAGTATTTTTTGCAGGGACCGTGGCAGAAGGTGGGGGTGCTGGTGCTGTTGGTGGGATTGGGGGCGAGTCTGTATGGTTGGTTGGTGCTGAAGCTGAAGGTGACGACGATTGCGGAGTTGAAGGAGGGGTTTGGGAGGTAGGGGGGGCCGCAGCGCGGCCGGTTATTGGTTATTGGTTATTGGTTGTTGGCCCCGGCCAACTCCCGCCTCGCGCCTTGGAAATGACAAAAATCTCTCGCGTCCTTGTGCAACGCGCTTGTCGCGCAGAACACTACTAGAGGAGGGACTGGAGGGCTTGGCGGAAGGGGGAGGGCATGGGGAGGTGGGGGAGGGATTTGGGAGGGTGGTATTGTTCGAGGGAGTTGGGGGGGGCGGGGGGGAGGAGGGTGGGGGGGCAGGAGTGGATGTGGAGGGTGACGCGGTGGTGGGTGATGGCGTATTTGCGGGTGGAGAGAAGGGGGAGGTCGGCGACGGACTCGGGGGAGCGTTCGGGGAGTTTCCAGAGACCTTTGCGGCGGGAGCCGGATTCCTGGGCGAGGAGGAGGGCCCCGTTGGGTTTCTGGACGAGGAGGACGTGCTCGGTGACGGCGAGGGTGGCGCGTTTGGGTTTTTTGATGGGGAGAGTCTCGGGGCGGCGAGTTTGGCAGAAGGTGAGGAGGGGGCAGGAGGGGCAGTCGGGGGAGCGGAGGGCGCAGTGGGTCTGGCCGAGTTCCATGAGGGCCGAGTTGAACTCGCGGGGGTGCTGGGGGTCGAGGAGGGCGGTGGCGCGTTCCCAGAGGAGGGCCTGTCCCTTGGTGGAGTCGATGGGGGTGGGGTCGTCGAAGAGTCGGGCGAGGACGCGGGCGATGTTGGCATCGACGATGGGGACGGGGAGGCCGAAGGCGAAGGAGGCCACCGCACCGGCGGTGTAGCGCCCGAGGCCGGGGAGGGCGGCGAGGGCGGCGGGGTCGGGCGGGAAGCGGCCGTCGTGCTGCTCGAGGACGGCCCGGGCGGCTTTTTGGAGGTTGCGGACGCGGTTGTAGTAGCCGAGGCCCTCCCAGGCCTTGAGGAGTTGGGGTTCGGAGGCGGCGGCGAGGGTGGGGAGATCGGGGAAGGTGGCGAGGAAGCGCTCGAAGCGGCGGTTTTGTCGGACCGCCGCGACGGTGGTTTGCTGGAGCATGACCTCGGAGACGAGGATCGCGTAGGGATCGGTGGTGCGGCGCCAGGGGTGGTCCTCGCAGTGGGCCTCGAACCAGCGGAGGAGGGCGCTGCGGAGGGCACGGCTGTTGCGGAGGGGGTGTTTGGAGGCGGCTGGTTTCAACGGGAGGAGAGGATTGGGCATTGCTTGCGGAAGGTCGAACGCTGATTGTGGGGAGGATGGCGGTGACGAGTTACACGGTGGCGATTTCGCCCGAGGCGGTGGAGAAGTTGCGGGGAATCCTGGTGCGGGACGGCTTTGATCTGCTGGAAAAGCCCTATGCCCACTACGGGGCGAAAAAGGGGAAGCTGAGCGTGACGGTCTATGAAAAGGGACCGAAAGTGCTGGTGCAGGGGAAGGCGACCGAGGAATTCGTGCAATTTACCCTGGAGCCGCAGATCCTGGGGGAGGCGCGGCTGGGGTATGAGGAAGTGACCAATCCGGAGATGTTTGCGCCGCATTTCGGGATTGATGAGAGCGGGAAGGGGGACTTTTTTGGGCCTTTGGTCATCGCGGGGGCCTATGTGGACGGGTCGGCGGCGCGGGCCCTGCTGGATGGGGGGGTGACGGACTCGAAGAAGATCGGGTCGGCGGCAAAGATTACCAAGTTGGCAAAGATCGTGCGGGAGACCAGGGGGGTGCGGGAGGTGGTGGTGGCGATTAGCCCGACACGTTACAACGAGATGTATGCCAATTTTCGCAATCTCAATGAATTGTTAGCCTGGGGTCATGCCACTGTCATTACAGAGCTGCTGAAAAAGGTGCCGGACTGTCCGCGGGCCCTGAGTGATCAGTTTGCGAATCCGCGGGTGTTGGAGCGGGCCCTGAAGAAGAAGGGGGTGAGCATTCTATTGGAGCAAAAAACCAAGGGGGAATCGGACGTGGCGGTGGCGGCGGCGTCAATTTTGGCGCGGGAACGGTTTGTGCGCTGGATGCGGGAGGGGTCGGAAGAGTGGGGAATGGAGTTGCCTTTGGGCGCTGGTCGGCAGGTTCTTTTGGCGGGGCGTGAATTTTTGACGAAATATGGGGCGTCCGAGCTGGGTAATGTGGCCAAGCTGCACTTCAAGACGGCGACGGAGATTCTTGACGGGAGCGATTGAAAATGAATTCGGTTCAATTTTTAACGGGACATTGGCGCGTGGTGTGCTCTGTTCGTTACACCTACAACTAATATGGCTACAGTTACCAAGAGAGACCTGGTGGTTCGGATCAGCAACGAGACTGGATTGACCCAGCAGCAGGTGTTTGATGTGCTGCAGAAGACCCTCGATGCAGTCACCGCAGACCTTGCCCGGGGGCACACGGTGGTGATGCGGAATTTCGGGACCTTTGAAGTGCGCCAGACGAAGGCGAAAGTGGGTCGTAATCCGAAGAATCCGGGATTGGACGTGCCGATTCCTCCGCGTGCGGTGGTGAAGTTCAAGCCGGGCAAGGAGATGAAGGAGAAGGTTGCGCCGATCCTGCCGTTGATCATGGAAGGCGGCAACAAGTAGGGGTCGAGGCCGTTCTTGGTGAGTGGGGCGCGGTGTGTTACGCTCCCGGGCATGATGGTGCGCGGGATGTTATTTTTGCTGTCGGCAGTGGTGTTGTGTTCGTGTGGCGGTGGCTACAAGGGTTACATGACGAAGCCCTACACGGTGCGAGGACAGCACTACAGGCCGTTGAGTGTGGAGCAGGCGCTGGGCTACAAGGAGCGGGGGGAGGCGTCGTGGTATGACGAGAGCAGTTGGATGGGATTCAAGCGTGGTAACACTTCATTGGGAGAGAAAGTTTCGCGCGGGGCGGTGAGCGGGGCGCACAAGACGCTGCCCTTGCCGTGCCGGGTGAAAGTGACGAATTTGGAGAACGGGAAATCGCTGACGATGCGATTGAACGATCGCGGGCCGTTTATTGCGGGGCGGATCATTGATGTGACGCCGCGCGCGGCGGCGAAGCTGGGTTTCAAGGATCGAGGGTTGACGAGCGTGGAGGTGCGGGTGTTGAGCGTGGGGGACGGGAAGTATGAGCGGAAGGCGGACCGGAAGTGGATTCCGTTTTTTTGAGATTTGGAACCGCGAATGAACCCTCCTTCGCAAAGCTACGGCGGGGCAGGCACGAAGGGGAATGGAGCGGGGGGGAATCGAAGCACTGATTTCACTGATTTCGCAGATTGCAGTGATGGGAAGTGGGGAGGGGGGGGTGACCGTGCTTTGGATGGAGGAGCGGTGGTTTTGGGGTGCAGCGACGGTCAGCGCGAAGCGGTGTCGTCACCCCGTTGGGTTTTTGCCACCGCAGTCCAAATGGGGCGGCGTCGGGAATGGCAGGATTCGGCTGGGCGGTTGGAAACCGCCGCCACGGGGAATTGGGCTGGAGATGGGGGGGGAATGCTGGTAGGGACCCGCTTCGAATGGTGAAGGAATCCTCCAAGGAAGTGCGTGTGTTTGCGCCGGCGACGGTGGCGAATGTGGCGTGTGGCTATGATGTGCTCGGCTTTGCGATCGAGGCGCCGGGTGACGAGATCGTGGCGCGGTTCTCGAACAAGCCGGGGCTGCGGATCGTGGCGATCACGGGGGACGACGGGAAACTGCCGACGGAGGTGGACAAGAACACGGCGGGAGTGGCGGCGGCGGATTTGCTGAGGCATCTGGGGATGTCGGATCGGGGGATCGAGTTGGAGATCCACAAGAAGATGCCGTTTGGCAGTGGGTTGGGATCGAGTGCGGCGAGTGCGGTGGGTGGGGCCTTTGCGGTGAACCGGCTGATCGGGGAGCCGCTGACGAAGAAGCAGCTGCTGCCCTTTGCGATGGCGGGGGAGTCGAGTGCGGACGGGGCGTGGCACGCGGACAACGTGGGGCCGTGTTTGTTGGGCGGGATGGTCTTCATTCGTTCGAACCAGGAGCTGGACATCGCGCAGCTGCCGGTGCCGGAGAATCTCTGGGCGGCGGTGGTGCATCCGGACATTGAGATATTGACGAAGGTGGCGCGGGAGATATTGCCGAAGGAGATTCCGCTGGAGAATGCCACGCAGCAGATCGGGAACCTCGGTGGGTTGTTGTGCGGGCTGATGCGGAACGACTATGAATTGATCAGCCGCTCGATTCACGACGTGGTGGCGGAGCCGCGGCGGCAGAAGTTGATTCCGGATTTTTATCGGGCCAAGCGTGATGCGCTGGGGGCGGGGGCGCTGGGCTTCAGCATTTCCGGGGCGGGACCGAGTGTCTTTGCGCTGTGCGAAGGCGAGGAGGTGGCGCGGCGGGTGGCGGTGGAGGTGTCGCGGGTCTTCAGCGAAGTGCCGCTGGGGAATCAGAGCTACGTGTCGCGGATCAATCCGCTCGGGGTGCACGAAATTTAGGCGAGTTGAGCGAGTGATGGCGCGGCGATTTTACAGCACCAACAGTCCGGAGACCTTCGTGGATTTGAAGGAAGCGGTGTTGCGTTCACTGCCGGCGGACAACGGGCTCTACATGCCGGAGGGCATTCCGAGGCTGGGGGCGGAGTTCTGGGAGGGGTGGCGGGAGTGGTCGTTTGCGGAGTTGGGCTACCACATTGTGCGGCCCTTGCTGGACGGGGCGGTGCCGGACGAGACGCTGCGGGAGATGGTGGCGGAGGCGATCAACTTTGACGCGCCGTTGGTGCGGATCTCGGAGCACGAGCAGGTGTTGGAGCTGTTTCACGGGCCGACGCTGGCCTTCAAGGATTTTGGGGCGCGGTTCATGGCGCGGTTGATGGGGTGGCTGACGCGGGAGGACGGGCGGGAGTTGACGGTGTTGGTGGCGACCTCCGGGGACACGGGGGGGGCGGTGGCGAGTGCCTTTCACGGGGTGTCGGGGACGCGGGTGGTGATTTTGTATCCGAAGGGGAAGGTGAGCGGGTTGCAGGAGAAGCAGTTGACGACGCTGGGAGAGAACATCACCGCGCTGGAGGTGGAGGGGACCTTTGATGACTGTCAGCGGATGGTGAAGGCGGCGTTTTTGGACCGGGAGATGGCGGAGGCGATGAATCTGACCTCGGCGAACTCGATTAACATCGCGCGGTTGATTCCGCAGAGTTTTTACTACTTTCATGCGGCGCGGCAGTTGCCGGAGGGGGTGGAGCCGGTTTTTGTGGTGCCGAGCGGGAATTTTGGGAATCTGACGGCGGGATTGTTGGCAGAGGCGATGGGATTGCCGGTGAAGAAGTTCATCGCGGCGACCAACGTGAACGACGTGGTGCCGGAGTATTTGGAGAAGGGGGCGTATCGGCCGCGGCCGAGTGTGGGGACGATTTCGAACGCGATGGATGTGGGGGCGCCGAGCAATTTTGCGCGGATGGAGGAGATATTCGGGAAGAATTGGGAGGGGATGAAGGAGCGGGTCGCGGGGTATGCGTTTGATGACGACCAGACGCGGACGGCTATTCGCGAAGTGTATGCGACGAGCGGCTATGCGATCGATCCGCATGGCGCGGTGGGGTATCTGGCGGCGGAGCAGTGGTTGGTGGGGGAGCCGGAGGACACGATGGTGATCCTGGAGACGGCGCATCCATCGAAGTTCCTCGACGTGATGGAGGAGGAGTTGGGGGAAGGGGTGGTGGAGATCCCGGAGCGGTTGGGGTGTTTGGCGGGGCGGGAGAAGGTGGCGGTGGCGATGGGGGGGGGCGAGGAGGAGTTTTTGGAGTGGTTGCGGGGGTGGGTTTAGAGGGGGGGGATGATGAGTTCGTCGCCGGGTTTGAGGTCGATGCTGCCGCCGGGGAAGGTGCCGGGGAGGGGGTCGGCGATGGCTTCGCTGTTGGGGTAGAGTTTGGAGATTTGGAGTTGGCCGACGATGCCGAGGTTGCGGCGGACGGCGAGTTTGGTGCCCTCCTGAGCATTGTCGGGGCGCTGAATGTTCAGAACGGCGAAGCCGTCCTCGAGAGAATAGCCTGTGACCGTGGCGATGAGGAGGGCTTCCTGGATGATGCGGGCGCGGCGGCCTTCCTTGTCGGTCTTTTCGACCGCGCGGGTGGTGAGGAGGGAGGCCTCTTCCTCGAGGATGTCGGCTTTCTTGGCGATGTCTTCGGCATCGCCGGTGGCTTCGGCGAGTTCAGCTTCGAGGGCGGCGATGCGGGCGGCGTCCTCGGCCTGACGGTTGGCTTCCTCGATGGGGTCGGGGGCGAAGGGGGTGGGCTCGGGAGGGACAGCGGTGGGGGAGGGGGATTGGCGGAGGACGGCGAGTTCGCGTTCGGCGGCATTGAGCTCTTTGATTTGGGCCCGCAGCTCCGCGATTTCCTTCGCGTCGGAGCCGGAGTTCATGGATCCCATGGAGAGGATCAGGGCGGCGACGAGGAGCAGGCCGGTCGCGCCGAGGAGGACAGACATCATGTTCATGGGCGGAAAGATGGGATTTTTGCAGGAAAAGTCAAAAGGCAATGGAATGGGGCGGGGGGCGCTGTAGGCAGGGTGTGAAGGCAGGGGAATGCGCGATTGACCCTCCGGGGGGCTGGGGATAGCGTCCGCGGCCCCGTTCCATGAGTGCCGAAGAGGTTAGTTACAAAGAGACGTTGTCGTTGCCGCAGACGAGTTTTCCGATGCGGGGCGACCTCGTGCAGAACGAGCCGCTGCGGTTGGCGCGCTGGGACAAGGAGGGGCTCTACGAGCGGATCATCGCCCGGCGGAAGGCGGCGGGGGCACCGAAGTTCGTTCTGCATGACGGACCCCCCTTTGCGAACGGGGACGTGCACATGGGGACGGCGCTGAACAAGGTGCTGAAGGATCTGGTGGTGAAGTCGAAGAGCATGGCGGGCTACGAGGCGCCGTATGTGCCGGGGTGGGACTGCCATGGGTTGCCGATCGAGTTCAAGGTGGTGCAGCAGGCGCGCAACGAGGAGCCGGCGGAAATCCGGCGGCGGTGCGAGGCGTTTGCGCGGGGGTGGATCGACACGCAGCGGGAGAGTTTTCGGCGCTTGGGGGTGTTGGGGGATTGGCAGAATCCCTACCTGACGCTCGATCCGGCCTATGAGGCGGACATCATCCGGACCTTTGCGAAGCTGGTGGACCGGGGGGCGATCTATCAGAGCCACAAGCCGGTGCAGTGGTCCTACGGGGCGCAGACGGCATTGGCGGAAGCGGAGGTGGAGTACAAGGACAAGGTGAGCCCGGCGGTGTGGGTGAAGTTTGCGTTGCTGGATGCGCCGGAGAAGTTTGCGGGGGCCTCGATGGTGATCTGGACGACGACGCCGTGGACGCTGCCGGCGAACGTGGGGATCGCGGTGCATGAGCGGTTCACCTATGTGGTGGGAGCGTTTGCGAATGCGGAAGGGCGCAGCGAGAAGTTGGTGGTGGTGAAGGAATTGGTGGGGGAGTTTGGGGAGAAGACCGGTTTCAAACCGAGCGGGGCGCTGGTGGAGTTTACGGGGGCCGAGTTGGAGGGGCTGTTTGCGCAGCATCCGTTTCTGGCGCGGCAGTCGAAGGTGATCCTGGCGCCGTTTGTGACGACGGAGACGGGAACGGGGGCGGTGCACATCGCGCCGGGGCACGGGGCGGACGACTATTCGGCGGGGCAGCAGAACGGGCTGGAGGTGATTTCGCCGGTGGACGACGAGGGGAAGTTCACGGCGGAGGTCGGGGTGGACGAACTGGTGGGGCAGCATGTCTTCAAGAGCAACGAGCGGATCATCGAGATGCTTGATGAGGTCGGGGCATTGCTGGGGCGGGAGAACTATGAGCACCAGTATCCGCATTGCTGGCGGTCGAAGACGCCGATCATCTTTCGTGCGGTGGAGCAGTTTTTCATTTCCCTGGACGGGCTGCGGGGGAAGGCCTTGGAGGAGATCGACAAGGTGGAGTGGCTGCCGCATTGGGGGCGCAACCGGATCTATGGCACGGTGGAGGCGCGGCCGGACTGGTGCATCAGCCGTCAGCGGACCTGGGGGGTGCCCTTGCCCGTGTTTTTCACGGCGGAAGGCGAGGTGATGCTGGATGCGGACGTGGCGCGGAAGGTGGCGGATTTGGTGGAGAAGGAGGGGACGAACATCTGGTTTGAGCTGAGCGAGGAGGATTTGGTGGCGCGGCTGGGTTTGCCGAAGGGCTCGAAGAAATGTCGGGACACGCTGGATGTGTGGATTGATTCCGGGACGAGTCATGTGGCGGTGCTGGAGAAGCATCCGGAGCTTTACTGTCCGGCGGATCTTTACCTGGAAGCGACCGATCAGCACCGGGGTTGGTTCCAGAGTTCGCTGATGTTGAGTGTGGGGGTGCGCGATGCGGCACCCTACAAGACCGTGATGACGCACGGCTTCGTGGTGGACAAGGACACGCGGAAGAAGACCTCAAAGAGCGACGACAAGAAGAAGGGCAAGCCGACCGATGCCTCGTATTTCTACAACAAGTATGGCGCGGACATCCTGCGGCTGTGGGTGAGCAGTGTGGATTGGCAGACGGAGGTGCCCTTTGGGGAGGATCTGTTCACACAGGTGGCGGAACCGTATCGGCGCTTGCGGAACACGCTGCGGATTTTGTTGGGGAATTTGGAGGGCTATGATCCGGCGAAGGATGGGGTGGGGCCGGAGGAGATGACGCTGGTGGATCGCTGGATCCTCGAGCAGTTGCATGACTTGATCTGTGAATGCCGGGAGGCGTATGAGAGCTACGAGTTTCGGAAGGTCTTCACGGCGATCAACCAGTTTTGTGCGCATGATCTGAGTGCGATCTATGTCGATCTGACCAAGGACCGGATGTATTGCGATGCGGGGGATTCGGTGCGGCGGCGGGCCAGTCAGACGGCGATGCACGAGGTCTTTGAGGCGCTGGTGTCGCTGCTGGCGCCGATCCTGTCGTTCACGGCGGACGAGGCGTGGGAGCATGCGGGGCGCGAAGGGAGTGTGCACGAAGGGGAGTTTCCGAGTGCCAACCAAGCCTATGCGAGTGGTGAGGCGGGGAAGGTGGTGGCGCAGTTGTTGGAATTGCGTGGGCTGATCCAGAACGCGATCGAGGCGCAGGTGCAGGCGAAGGTTTTCAAGAAGAACAACGAGGCGACGGTGGAGCTGGTGCTGCCGGCCGGGCATCCCTGCCGGGAGTTGCTGGGGGATCGGGAGTTTGCGGCGGAGTTTTTCATCCTGTCCGAACTGACCGTGGTGGAGGGTGCGGAGGTGGCGGTGCGGGCCAGCAAGACGGCGCATGCGATGTGTCCGCGGTGCCGGCGCTACGAGCCGAGTGAGCTGGAATCAGGGCTGTGTGCCCGGTGTGAGGACGTGGTTGCGAAATCCTAGGAGACCATGCCGATCAAGCGATACCTCCTGGCGATCAGCCTGCCGCTTTACGTGCTCGATCAGATCACGAAGTGGCTGATAGTCTTCAACTTTCCGCAGCCGTCGGGGGGGCACAACGGATCGTTCAAGGTGGTGCCGGTGATCGAGGGGTATTTCAACATTGTGCGGGTGCACAATCAGGGGGTGGCCTTTGGATTCGGGAATGGGACGTTGTGGGCACCGATGGTGTTTCTCTGTTTTTCGAGTTGTGCCTTGGTGGGGTTGATCTGGTTTTGGCGGAAGGGGGGGATGCCGGGGAAGGGGTTGAACTGGGCGGCGGCCTTGCTGGTGGCGGGGATATGCGGGAACGTGACGGATCGGCTTTTGCAGGGTTTTTTCCTCGATGCCCATAGTGGGGAAGGATTTTGGACGCGCCTGTCGAAAGGGTACGTGGTGGATTTCCTGGACTTCACAATTCCGCTGGTGAACTTCCGCTGGCCGTCGTTTAATGTCGCCGACTCGTGCATCTGCGTTGCGGCCTTTCTTCTGATCCTCTCCACCTTCCGCGGCGAAGGAGGGAAAGCGGTGTCGGCTGCCAAGAAGTGATGAGCGCGTTGTCCCGATCGCTGCGGTGTCTGGTGTGGATGGCGGGGATGGGTTTGGGGGGAGTAGGTGCGGAGGAATTGCCCGCGGCACCGGCGGGGCATGTGTTGGACGAGGCGGGGTTGTTTGATCGGCATCCGGAGGAGTTGGCGGTGATATCCGGGCGATTGCTGGCCTTGCAGGAGGAGCATGAGTTGCCGGTGTATCTGGCGATCTATGGCGGATTGATGCACACGGGGATCGGGAAGCAGACGCGGCAACTTTACGATGCGTGGATCGGTTGTCGGTGGTGTTGGCGACGCGGTTGGACTGGCTGTTGGCGGATGGGGCGCCGCGGCGGGGGATTTCACCGGGGAAGGTGGCGGCGGCGACTTTGGTGTTGGGTGGGGTATTGGGGGGCTTGGGATTGTGGGCGGGGCGATTTGTGCGGAAGGGCGAGGTGGAGGCGCGGAAGCAGTGTTATTTTACGGAGGTCGTGGTGGGCGCGCGCTTGGGGGCGTCGTTCGGGGGTGGGCGGGTGGCGGTGGTGGACTATAGCCGGGAGGATCCGGAGGAGGAAGGGTGAGCTGAATTGAATTATGGAAGTATGGAAAGCAATCGTGGTGGGGATCGTGCAGGGCTTGTCGGAGTTCCTGCCCATCTCGTCCTCCGGACACATTGCCCTGACGCAGTTTCTGCTGGGGATGCGGGAGGCGGGGGTGGATCATGAGGGGGACATCACCTTTGAGTTGGTGCTGCACCTCGGGACGTTTCTGAGCGTGGTGGTTTATTTTCGGCGGAAGCTGTGGGAGTTGTTTCTGGCGTTGATCGGGAAGGGGGAGGCGGCGGACCGGCAGATGATCGGCTTGTTGATTGTGGCGACGGTGCCGGCGACGGTGGCGTATTTGTTGTTCAAGGACTTCTTTGAGGGGGCTTACAACAATCCGCGGTTGGTGTCGGGGTTGTTGATCGTGACGGGGGTGGTGTTGCTGTTGCCGAAGCTGTATCGGGCGCCGGAGCAGAAGTTCGGGATGAAGCAGGCGTTGTGGATGGGGGTGGCGCAGGCCTTTGCGATCCTGCCGGGGATTTCGCGGAGCGGATCGACGATCACGGCGGGGCTGATGTCGGGGTCGAGTCCGGCCAAGGCGGCGGAGTTTTCGTTTCTGATGTTTTTGCCGGCGATCGGGGGCGGGACTTTGCTGAAGGCGAAGGAGATGATGGAGGCGGCGAACGGGGCGAGTGCGGGGGCGTATGGGGCGGGGTTTGTGGCGGCCTTTCTATCGGGGTTGGCAGCGGTGTATTTGGTATTGCGGGTGATCAAGCGGGGGAAGTTCCAGTATTTCGCGTATTACTGTTTTGTGATCGGGGTGGTGGGGATGCTGTATCCTTGGTAGGATTTCGGGCGGCTTTCGCGGGAGCGGACCACGGAGCTGGGGCAGGAGGCGAAGAAGTGGACGGCGGGGTTGTGGGGGCGGGGGGCGTTCACGGTCCAGACGAAGCGGGAGTTGGTGGATGAGGGGCCGCGGCAGTGTGCGTTTGTGGAGGGGGAGGTAGGGGGGGCGGGTTATTGGTTATCCGTTATTGGTGATTGGGGGGGTGGACGGGAGGGGGGAAGCGGAGGAACGCTCAATGTCGAACCCTCCTCAGCAAGGCTACGGTAGGGAAGGTGCTGAATTTGGAATGGGGGCTGGATTTTTTGGAGGTGGGGGGTTCGAGTGGCTGTGTGGAAGTAGATTCCTACAAAAACCTGAGGCGAGTGGCTGGGTCTCGGCGTGAAGCGCTTGAAAGATTTGGGGCGTGCGTGTCCGCTCGATTTCCGAAGACCGAGGGAGAGAGCATTGGGGCGGGTGACCGGATGCGTTTTGAATGGGAAGCTATAGTGGGTGATCGATTTTCGGTTGGTGGAGTGGCGCTGTTGTTCCTGGGCCAAGTGGGGATCCCCTCTTCAGTTGAGGGGATGCGGATCTCTACTTACCATTTGGTGTCGAAGCCGCAGGGGCGGCGGAATCGCTTTCGCTTGTTGGCTGGGATGGTGCTGGAGGGCTTGGGTTTTTTCCTGTTGCTGGTCGGGATTGCTGTTCTGGTGGTGGGTCTCGCTTTCGCTTTGCTCGCCGATCCGGGGGAAGGACTAGAAGGGGAGCGGGTCGTCCTGATTTTGGGTGGGGCAACGGTCGTTTTGGCACCAATGATCCGGCGCATTGGCTTTCTTGTGAGGGTTCCTCGAGGGCTGCGGCGGATAGCGGATAGTCCGTTCTACCTGGTGAATATGAAGAGGTGCTAAACACGAAGGTGAACGCCGAATGTTGAATAGGGGATGGATTTTTTTTGGATTGCGGAGTTGAATAGGGAATGAAGATTATGTTGGAGCCAGTGTTGGCACAGACGGGTGAGGTGATTTCGGCAGGGGGGATGTCGTATGAGGAGCATGTGGTGAACGGGATTTATAATGTGGGGGATGCGTTGTGGGGGGTGTGCGGGGCGGTGGTGTTGCTGGCGATTGTGGTGTTGGTGGTGGGGTTGAAGGTGGCGGGGGCGATTGGGAAGAAGTAGAGGGGTGGCGGGGGTTTGTCGTGCCCCGTCAGGGCACAGGGAATGTTGGGGAGGATCCCCAGGGCTGCGTTCGGGACTCACTTGCCCTGGGCTGTGTTGTCTCGGCCTTGCAGGCCGGGGGCTGGAGTTTGGCTCGAAAATCGTCTCGGCCTTTCAGGCCGGGGGAGGTGTGCCGGGGGTTGCGCAATAGGGAGGAGTGGGTAGGGTGGCGGGGATGTTGGCGAAGCGGATTATACCTTGTCTGGATGTGACGGATGGGCGGGTGGTGAAGGGGGTGAACTTTGTGGATTTGCGGGATGCCGGGGATCCGGTGGATTGTGCGGTGGCTTACAACGAACAGGAGGCGGATGAGATTGTGTTTTTGGACATCACGGCGTCGTCGGATGGGCGGAAGACGATGGTGGAGGTGGTGCGCAAGACGGCGGAGCGTTGTTTCGTGCCGCTGACGGTGGGGGGGGGGATTCGGACGGTGGAGGACATGCGGCAGATGCTGTTGGCGGGGGCGGACAAGGTGGGGGTGAACACGGCGGCGATTCACCGGCCGGAGGTGGTGAACGAGGGGGCGGAGACGTTTGGGAGCCAGTGTGTGGTGGTGGCGATCGATGCGAAGAGGCAGGGGCCCGGGAAGTGGGGGGTCTATACGCACGGGGGGAGGAATCCGGTGGAGGGGCTGGATGCGATCGAGTGGGCGAAGGAAGTTTACAACCGCGGGGCGGGGGAGATTTTGCTGACGAGCATGGATGCGGACGGGACGAAGGATGGCTATGACATCGAATTGACGCGGGCGGTGAGTGAGGCGGTGGGGATTCCGGTCATCGCGAGCGGGGGAGCGGGGACGCTGGATCACCTGGTGGAGGTGCTGCGGGATGGCTTGGCCGACGCGGTGTTGGCGGCGAGTATTTTCCACTTTGGGGAGTTTACGGTACCGGAAACGAAGGCCTATTTGGAGGCGCACGGCATTCCGGTGCGGCCGACGGTGCAGGTCTGAATGTGTCAGATTGACGCTGGGGAGGGGATGTGGTGGGATGGCGGAGCGGTGGCTCTTGAGGGGGCTGGGAGCATGAACCAATTGATTGAGCAGTGAGTGACGAGCCACAGAATTTGCCGAAACGCCAGAGCGGCGAGGTGGAGGTGTGTCATCTGGGAGGGACTGGAGGCGCGGAGAAGCCGAAGGCGGGAGAGATGCAGGTGGAGCGGATCAAGGGGGGGCGGAGCGGGAAGGAGAGCGATGAGAGCTGGAGCGGGGGGCGTCGTCATGATCGGGGAGCTCCGGAGGTGGAGTCCTCGGCGACGGGCAAGTATTTGTTGGCGGCCGGGGGAGTTGCGGTGCTCGTGATGCTGGCGGTGGTGTGGGTGGTGGAGATCAAGCCGAAGTTGAATCGGCCGGTGGAGGAGTTGGTGGCGGCGCGGACGCCGGAGATGAAGGTGACGGTTTCGTGTTTCATCAGGGACTCGTCGGCGGAAGCGATTGCGCTGTCGGTGGAGACGGCGGTGCGCGGGTTCATGGAAGCGACGACGGACGAGGAGCGTTGTCGATGGGTGGGAGGCGGGGAGTCGCTGCGAGAGGAGATGGCGGAATTTTATGCGCGGGAGGGGGTCGAAGCGCCGCGTGGGTTTGGCGGCATTGAGAGTTCCAAGCCGTTGCCGTTTGCGGGGATTCCGGTGGAAGTGGTGGTGGCGAAGGAACGGGAGGGGGATGGGGAGGTGGCCTTCAACCTTTTTCCGGGCAGCGACCGCATGTTGATCGATTGGGAATCCTCGGTGGGCTACGGCGAGATGGGTTGGGAGGATTTTCTGAAGAAGCATCCCACCGAGGCGGTGCAGATGCGGGTCTTTCTGCGGTGGGAGAACTATTACAATTACGAGTTTGCGGATGACCGGAAGTATCAGTGTCTTGGGGTTCGGGTGCGGGATGGGAAAGAGGAGTTGTATGGGTATGTGGAGCGTGGATCGGAGACGGAGCAGCGGCTACGGGAAGCTGTGGCGGCGGATGCGGTCACGCCAATGAACCTCCGTTTGAAGTTTTTGCCGTGGTCGGGCGACAAGAGGATCGTATGGATCGAGGAGGTGCTGCACGCCTATTGGGTGGATGGCAAGCAGGTCGAAGCGCGGATGGAGGGGGAGTAGGGGGCGAGGAATTTAGTGGCCGTGATGGGCGCGGAGGGCGGATTCGGGGCCGGCCTCGTAGCCGGCGTTGATTTCGGAGAGGGAGATGCGGCCGTCGCGGTTGGTATCGTAGTAGGCCATGATCTTGGGGACCTCCGCGGGAGTGATGCCTTCCACTTTTTCGAAGGTGAGGCCCTCCGAGATTTCGTTGGGGGTGAGGTAGCCGTCGCCGTCGTGGTCGAAGCGGTCGTATTTTTCCTGGAAGCCGATGAGCTTGTGTTGCATGGCGAGGCGCTCGGCATCGGTGTGGGAGGTGTGGTCCGGGATCGTGCCGGCGGAAGGGCCGGAGGGGGTGGCGCAGGAGGCGAGGAGGAGGGGGAAGAGGAGGAGGGATTTCATGTGGAGGAATTCTGGAGGTAGAGTCGGGTGACGCGGGGGGTGATGGAAGTAAAGATTTCCCAGGGGATGGTATTTGCCTTGGCGGCGACTTCGGAGACGGGGATGTGGGAGCCGAAGAGTTCGACTTCGTCGCCGATGAGGCAGTGGGGGAGGGCTGAGACATCGACCATGATCTGGTCCATGGTGACGCGGCCGAGGAGGGGGCAGCGGGAGTGGCGGATGAGGACTTCGGGGTTGTTTCCCGAGATGGCGCGGGGGTAGCCGTCGCCGTAGCCGATGCCGATGGTGGCGACGCGGGAGGGGCGATCGAGGACGGCAGTGCGGCCGTAGGAGATGCCGTGGCCGGCGGGGAGGTCGCGGATGAGGGCGACACGGGACTTGAGGGTCATGACCGGCTGGAGTTTGGCCTGGAACCCGGGGAGGGGGGAGCAGCCGTAGAGCATGAGGCCGGGGCGGACGAGGTTGGTGGTGTGGGATTGGTAGGCGAGGAGGCCGGCGGAGTTGGAGAGATGAACCCAGAACCCGGAACCCGGAGCCCGGAGGGAAGAGGGGAGACTCTCGATGAGGGAGTCGAATTGGTGGAACTGTTGTTTGGTGAATTCCGGGTCTTCGTCGGCGGCGGGGAGGTGGGAGCCGAGGCCGGTGAGGCGGAGGTGGGGGAGGGAGTGGATGTGGGCGATGGCGGCGGCGGCTTGATCGGGGAGGACGCCGCCGCGGCCCATGCCGGTGTCGATGGTGAGGTGGACATCGAGGGGTTGGCCGGAGGGGGCGGCGAGGGAGTTGAAGTGGGTGGCTTCGTGGAGGGAGGAGAGGCAGGGGACCCAGCGGTGGGCGACGACTTCGGCGCGTTCTTCATCGAAGCAGGGGCCGAGGAGGTAGATGGGGGTTTGGATGTCGGCGGTGGCGAGGCGGCGGGCTTCGCCGACATTGGCGACGCCGAAGAAGGCGAGGTGCTCGTGATCGAGGGCGCGGGTGAGGGGTTCGAGGCCGTGGCCGTAGGCGTCGGCTTTGACGACGGCCATGAGATGCTGGCCGCTGAGATCGCGGGCCACGGCGAGGTTGTGGCGGAGGGCGGCGAGGTTGATTTCGGCCCAGGCGCGGGGGGGGCTGATGGGGGCGTCGGCCATGTGGGAGGATTCGAGCACTGATTTGGGGGGATGGCACTGATTTTTTGGTGGGGAGTGCGGAATGGGGAATGCGGAGTGGGGAGTGCGGAATGGGGAGTGCGGAATGGGGAATGCGGAATGGGGAGTGGGGAATGGGGAGTGGGGAGTGGGGAGTGGGGAGTGGGGAGTGGGGTGGGGAGTGGGGGGATGGGGCGGGTTCGTCGCGTGTTGGGGAGGGTGGGGCTTTTGCGAAGGGATCAGGTGAGGCGGGGGGGACTCATGGGGATCACCTTCCCTCCAAGGCCGGTCCGAGAGACGACGCGGTGGTCGATGTGGTGGAGGTGATGCAGACCTGTCTGAAGGAGGGGTTGCTCGAGGAGTTTCGCTTTGAGGACATCATCGAATGGAAGGCCTGTCCGGCGGAAGAGATCGATGGGGATCGTTACCGGGTGGGGGAGGTGGTGTATGCGGCCGAGACCATTTTCGGGAGTAAGAACGTTCGGGCCAAGGCTTACATCGCGGACAATCAGGTGGTCAGATGGGTGTATTCGAAGACGGGATTGGAGATCAGGTGAGGGCGGGATTGGGAGGGGGTTGCGTGGGGATTTGAGGGTGTTGCGGGGAGGGGTGGGGATGCAGAAGGGAGGAACACCCAATGTCGAACACTCGAGGTCCAATTTCCAAGGGGGGGGGGAGAGGGAGGGGGGAATGGAAACCGCGAATGGACACGAATGGACGCGGACGGGGAATGGGGAGGGGCTAGGCTGAATGGCACTCGTAGAGTGCGAACGGCCGGACTGAAGCCCCCAACGGGTTCACCCCGTTGGAGCTGGTGGTCAATGAGCTAAAACGGAGCCTAGGCCCCCTCTCTCCCGCCCCTCTTAGCTGACTGAACATGCGCTCCACCGGGACGAACACGGTGGGGGCGGGGAGGGGGAGGGGGGCGCTACGGGACTTGGGGTTTTTCGAAGACCATGAAGTGTTGCCAGGGGAGGAAGTCGTCGGTGCGGAGGTGGGTGAGGCCGGCGGTGGTCATTTCGAGGACGGACTGTTCCTGGGACATTTTGTGGAGGGGTTTGATGGGGACGGAGGCGTCTTCGGCGCGGTATTCGAGGAGGTAAACGCGGCCGCCGGGGCGGAGGGCGGTGACGATGGACTGCATCATTTCCCAGGGGTGGGAGAACTCGTGATAGGCATCGACGAAGAGGGCGGCGTCGATGGAGTTGGGGGGGAGCTTGACGCTGTCGATGGTGCCGAGGTGGGCTTCGACGTTGGTGAGGCCGAGTTCCTTTTCGCGTTTCTCGAGGTGGTCGATCATCTCCTGTTGGATATCGACGGCGACGACCTTGCCTTGGGGGACGAGGGGGGAGAGTTTGAAGGTGTAGTAGCCGGAGCCGGCGCCGATGTCGGCGATGACGGCGTCGGGGGCGAGTTGGAGACCGGCCACGGCGCGGCTGGGGGCTTCCTCTTCCTCGCGGTTGTCGCGTTCGAGCCAGTTGATGGCTGGGTGGCCCATGACGTGGGCGATTTCGCGGCCGAGGTAGAACTTGCCGGTGCCGTCGCGGCTGGGGGGGGCGGTGGTGTAGAGGGGGGAGGGTGGGGTGGCGGGAGTGGGTGCTTCCGTTGTTGGGGTTTCCGTTGTTGGCGTTTCGGCAGTTGGAGTGGGAGTTGGGGTGGGGGAAGCGGGGGAGGAGGCGTGGGGTGGGTTCTGGGGGGGGGGCTGGGCGAGGTCGCGGCTGCGATTCGTCCAGAGGGCGGCGAGGAGGACGAGGATGAGGGCGCCGCCGGCGAGGATGAGGGAGTAGCGTTGCATGGCGGTCGGGCTCAGGGGTGTGGGGTGACGGTGGCGAGGCCGCAGTCGGCCCCGAGGTAGAACCAGTGGTCCTGGATGGCGTTGCCGTTGGGTGGGCCGATGACTTTCAGGATGGAGTCGCCGTCCTTGGTGAAGAATTCGAGGATGGAGAGGTTGCCGCTGTGGGTGACGGCGATTTTGCCGGAGGAGTTTTCGGCGAAGGCGGCGGTGATGTCCTTGCCGGCGGCGAGGATGGTGTTGGCGGGGGCGGGGCTGAGGGAATAGGTGCCGCTGGTGGCCCGGGCGAGGGGGGCGTCGAGGACGATGCTGCCGGTGACGATGGTGCCGCGGCGATCGACATCGGTCTCGACGATGTTGACGGAGAACTTGGTGGCGGCGGCGATGGCGGGATTGGCGGCGGGGGCGAGGGTGGGGACCTTGGGTTTTTTCCGGAAGGGGCCGCGCCCACAGGAGGTGAGTGCAAGGCAGCCGAGGAGGCCCAGCAGGAGGGCGCGGCGGAGAGAGCGTTCCAGCATGACAGGATGAAGCTTGGCGTGTGGAGGGCCGGAGGACAAGGAGAGGATTGGAAGATTTTGCGGAGTGGGATGGGGGGGGGGGGGGGGGGCTGGGGGTGGGGGTTTCGCCGGGGGCGGGGGGGTTTTGCGCGCCTTTGGGGCGCGGCGCGGGGGAAGGCGGGGGGGGGGTGTTTTCTGCGCGCACAAAATTCGCAAAAAAAACCAGGGGGGGGAACGGGAGTGCCC
>Ga0105050_10003787_pt1 | contig 20687 bp, 17 predicted proteins | sample FRY01_FD_78088 | JGI IMG/M metagenome (GOLD analysis project Ga0105050, IMG submission 78088) | Freshwater microbial communities from Lake Fryxell liftoff mats and glacier meltwater in Antarctica - FRY-01 | ecosystem: Environmental > Aquatic > Freshwater > Ice > Glacier meltwater ...
GACGAACGTTGCTCCGCCGAGACTGCTTTTTGGACTCCCATTGGACTCCCATTGGACGCAGGAGTAGATGCCTCAAAAAATCCCCCATGCTGGACAGATGCCACTAAAATCCGAGAAGAACCTTCTGTAATTAAGCGAAACCAATGGCCGACAAACTTAATTTGGTGCTCCTCATCGATGACAACGAGGACGATAACTTTTTTCACCGGCGGGCAATTGAGAAAGCCAAAGCCGTGAAGTCGATTGATGTCTGTGTCGACGGCAGCGATGCGCTCGACTACCTACGCAACACGGGCAAGTACCTTCGACGAGGCGAAAACTATCCTCGGCCTGATTTGATCTTTTTGGACATCAACATGCCGCGAACAAACGGGTGGGAGTTCCTGGACGAATACGCATTGCTTGATAAACGATTCGTTGGCGGTCCGATTGTCGTCATGTTGACCACCTCTCTTAATCCTGTTGATCGTCAGCGAGCGGGAAACTGCTCGCTGGTTCGCGAATTCATGACCAAGCCGCTCAAACAAGAAACCTTTCAGGAAATTCTTCAGAAACATTTTCCCGCGGTTTTTAGCCTAGAGTCGTAACCGGCTGCGAATGGGTAGACGGCTTCCGCCAGGCCAACGAAACGAACCGCATTCAAATCTGCCGAAGAGGATCGCGAGCAAAAAAACTCTCTGGCCTGGTCGCGAACCTTGAGCTAAGTTCCGTCAGCGACCAGAAACCGCGCCTTGGTGGCGATATTGGCTTTCGATCTTGATTAAAAAGTTCGACACAAATTGGGCAGGTCGATTCATCCTGTATTTATTGCTGGCGGAAGGATTTTCATCACCGTGAAGTCAACTCACCCAGGTTCGATCGAACCTTGTTTCCCTCGTCAATTCGTGGCCCAAATGTCGCCGTTGCGGATTTTCTTGTTCATCGCGGCGGCTTGTTTGGTATTTGCTGCGGTCGACGCCTAGGAATTCATGGCGGTGCTCACAGAGATTTGAGGTAGCAGGCAACCGTGATTCCTGCGTGAATCGCCAGAGCGACGGCGGAAGCGCTGACCAGCCGTGATGACAATCCGAGCACGCTCATCGCGAGCCCCAGAATCGAGATTGCGGCGCCACCCGCGGGGAACCACGCCCAGCCTGCGAAGCCGAACGCAATCAAGAGCCAAGCTGAAAATCCTCCTGCGGCAGCGGTTTCTCTCCAGACGCCTTCGCCGATCGGTTCCGGCGGAATGATCACGGGTGACACGCCGGAGACCTTCTTGGGTTGCGACGCGGCCGAACCGATGGCGAATGGAGAGCCTGTCCGTATGGAGTCGATCCCAGCGGATTGCGATGTTTCTGTCATCACGCGAAACTTCCCTTTCATGATTCAACGCACGTAGCAAAAACCAAGCAAATGATTGCGTTAATACGCATTTCTCGACCTAGGCAAGCGAGTTGCTTGGCGACTATCCTAACGGTTCGAACCTCGGTCGGATGACGTGACGATTTCTTTGGTCTCGCCACCATTTTCTCTCCCCGTCGTCGCGTGCTTGTTGCGCTGCCAATATCGCTGGACAAAATGAGTTTTAACTTTCAACGCCTCTTCGCCGGATCTCATTGTGCCCTCGAAAAATCCAACCCAAACCTAATCACCATGTCCCTCATCGGCACATTATTGGCGACCGCCGGTTTCTGCTTGTCTTCGGTCGTGACACCCGCAATCGCTGCGGAATGGATCACGCCGTCTCCGACGCCTCCAGTCGTCTCGCCCGCTTCCGCGGAGTCGGAACAATCGATGGCGGCAATGCGACTGCCGGAAGACTGGAAGCGGGAATTGTTCGCCGCTGAACCAGACGTTGCGAACGTCGTCGCCTTTGATATCGATCATCAAGGCCGTGTTTACGTTTGCGAGACATTTCGCCAAAGCCGTGGCGTAACCGACAATCGCGCTCACGATGATCAATGGCTTCTTGCCGACTTATCCGCAAAAACGGTACAGGACCGGATTGATTATCACAAACGGTTGTTAGGCGATGCGGCCATTACTTATGCCCAGCAAGACGATCGTATCAGGCGGCTTCGTGACACCGATGGCGATGGACAAGCGGATGAGTCGATCGTATTCGCTGAGGGTTTCAATCATCTTGAGGAAGGCACCGGAGCGGGCGTGCTCGCTCGTGGCAAAGATGTGTACTACACCTGCATTCCTAAGCTTTGGAAACTGGTCGACACGAACAACGATGGGAAAGCGGACGAACGAGTGGTACTCAGCGATGGCTACGGAGTTCGCGTTGCGTTCCGTGGCCACGACATGCATGGATTGATCATCGGGCCTGATGGACGGCTTTATTTCAGCATCGGTGACCGAGGGCATTACGTGACCAAGCCAGACGGCAAGGTTCTTTCTGATCCGGCATCGGGATCGGTTTTCCGCTGCGAGCTAGACGGTAGCAACTTAGAAGTGTTCGCACGCGGATTGCGAAACCCTCAAGAACTTGCGTTCAATGATGTCGGTGATCTTTTTACGGGCGACAACAACAGCGACAGCGGTGACAAAGCTCGCATCGTACAAGTCGTTCCCGGCGCCGACACTGGCTGGCGAATGTATTACCAGTACATCAGTGATCGTGGTCCATTTAATCGTGAAAAGATTTGGCATCCATTTCATGACGAACAAGCGGCTTATATCGTTCCGCCGATTGCAAACTTCGGCGATGGTCCCTCGGGTTTGGCATTCGATCCTGGCACCGGCGTTGATCCTTCGGTCCGCGGCAAATTCTTTTTATGTGATTTCGGTGGTGGAACGAGCAACAGCGGTATTCGATCCTTCAAGCTTGAAGCGGATGGCGCGTTTCACAAACTTGCCGAAAGCGACCAGCCGATTTGGAACGTGATGGCAACCGACGTGGCATTCGGTCCCGACGGTGCCCTTTGGATCAGCGACTGGGTGCAAGGCTGGGAAGGTGTGGGTAAGGGGCGTCTCTATCGTGTCACTGGGCCTGAGTTTGATGCGAAGATCGCGAACGAAGTCAAATCGATTTTGAGTGGTGATTGGATTGCGCGTTCAAGCGATGAATTGATCGCGATGCTCGCTCATGTCGATCGTCGTATTCGAAACGAAGCGACCTGGGAATTGGCCAGTCGTGGAGAAGCAAAATCGATGGTTGCAGTTGCTGTTGACACAACCAAAAATCAGCTCCCACGACTTCACGCAATTTGGGGCGTTGAGCAAGTGGTCCGCAAGGCCGCAGAATCAACCGAGGACGTCAAAAATGCTGGTCAGTCGGTTGCAACGTTGTTAGCGGATTCCGACGCCATGATTCGCGCCGCGGCCGCGCAGTTCATTGGTCAACATGGGGATGCAATATCGGGGGCATCGCTTCGACCGCTGTTAAGCGATCCGTCGCTTCGCGTTCGTGCCCACGCGGCACTTGCGATTTCGAATCTTGCGAAACGAAAGCTTGCCTTGCCCGAAGCGTTCGCGGATGCGGTTCTGCTGCTTTCCGAAAACGACAATCGTGATCCAATTGTTCGCCACGCCGGTATCGTGCTGCTCGCGTCGACCGGCAATCTCGATTCCATCGCTGGGTTGAAGAGTCATTCGAACCTTTCGGTCCGCCGTTCTGCGGTGGTCGCTCTCCGCCGATTGGAATCAGACCGTGCGGCGGAGTTCCTTGATGACGCGTCGCCGTTGGTGGTACTTGAGGCCGCTCGTGCGATTCATGACACGCCGATTCCTGCGGCGCTCACGTTGCTGGCTCAGCAGATTAAGGACATCACGCTTACCGATGATGCCGTTCTTCGCCGCGTACTGAATGCGAATTTTCGTTTGGGAACGCAAGAAAACGCCGATGCGTTGGCGGCTTACGCGTCTCGTCCCGTAGCACCGATTGCGATGCGGCTTGAAGCGATCAAAATGCTGGAATCATGGGCAGCACCCGATCCTAGAGACCGCGTGATTGGGGATCATCGACCAATCTCGGCTCGTGAGACATCGGTCGCGATAGCAGCATTAGGCAAGTCTTTGGCTGGTATCCTGCAGAACGCGGATGAAGTTCGCGATACGGCTGTATCCGTCGCAGCAAAATACGGAATGCCGCAAGTCACTCCGTTCCTGGAACAACGAGTCGCGGATCGCAATCTAAAACCCGATTCGCGAGCGATGGCACTCATCTCGTTATCGCGGCTGCAACCTCAAAAATCGTTAGACATTGCAACCACCTTGCTCGACGCTCCGCAGGTAAATCTGCGGGTCGCGGCATTTCAAACGATCGCGATGAACAGCCCGACCAAAGCGATTGCTCCGCTCTCGCAGGCCATTAAAAGTGATTCGGTCGTCGAGCGACAAGCGGCCTGGGATGCACTCGCGAAAATCAACCGTCCCGAAGCTCATGAAGTGATCGTCAGCGGACTGAAAAATCATCTCGCCGGCGACGTACCTGCTGACACGGTGCTCAATGTGATCGAAGCCGCAGGCTCGTGGCTTGACGATGCCCTGAAGGCGGAACTTGCGGCACATCAAGCGAAGCTGGAAGCCGAGAATCCGCTTGGGAAATGGTGGGCATCGCTCGAGGGTGGAGATGGCCTCGCCGGCGCCGTTGTCTTCAACAAAACCCAGCTTTCATGCGTTCGTTGTCACCGCGTCGATCGCATTGGCGGTGAGGTTGGGCCAGTGCTGACATTGGTCGGAAAGGAAAGGGAGCGAACCTATTTGCTGGAATCGATCTGCAAGCCTGATGCAGCGATCGCCAAGGGCTTTGAAACGGCAATCATCGCCGACGATTCAGGACAAGTGTTTACGGGAATCATTCGCGCTGAAACCGATGATGTCGTTGAATTGATCGGTGCCGATGGCACGATTCAGCGTATTGACCAAGATTCGATTATCGGTCGCAAGCGAGGCAAATCCGCGATGCCCGAAGACTTGATCAACTTCATGACACCGCGCGAACTTCGAGACTTGATCGCGTACTTGGCGAGCCTCAAAGTTGATCCGCGGGCTTCCCATGCAAAGGAATAACTGGCGCTGATTCGGCTTGCCGTAATATGGTAGAACGTTCTCGAGGAGCGGGCGAAGTGCGGCTTGTCCTAAGGTCTCCAGAGGAATGCTAGATTGACTGCTGTAACCAATGAACTGAGCGGAAAGACTGCGGATCAAGCAATCCCACCGGAGCATCCGCTGACGAACCCCTCGTTTATTGGTTTCATCGTCACGCAGTTTCTCGGTGCCTTTAACGACAACCTTTTCAAGCAGTTGCTTTTGCTGCTGGCGATTCCGACCATCGCTGCGGGGATGAAACCCGCAGGGCCCGACTTGCAAGGTATTGCCACGGTCGTGTTCGGTATACCGTTCGTGATTTTCGGCGGGATCGCGGGGTACCTTGCCGATCGCTACAGCAAACGGCGAGTGATCGTTCTCAGCAAGGTTGCCGAGATCGTTGTCATGATACTGGGCATGCTCGCGTTTCTTGCGACGCCTTGGGTTGGATTTTATGGCCTCTGGGTGGTTCTCTTTTTGATGGGGCTTCAAAGCACATTTTTTGGACCCGGAAAATATGGCATTCTCCCCGAGATGCTTCGCCCGAATCAGCTTGCGCGAGCCAACGGCGTGGTTCTGATGACAACGTTCATCGCGATCATCATTGGAACCAGCATCGCCGGTTGGCTGAAGGATTCGGTGGTACCGCCAGACGTTCCTCGGATGCTTGCCGCTCAGCAATTGTGGGTCGGCTCCGTCGTTTGCATCGCGATTGCGATACTGGGGACGTTTGCCAGTTTTCTGGTCCGGCCCGTGGAGCCTGCCGTACCTGGACTTCCGTTTCGTCTTCAGTATTTAGGAATCCCGGGGGCCATCGTCACTCTGCTCCGTCGCGACCGACCGTTGCTCCTGGCGCTGGGGGCCTCCTGTGTTTTTTGGCTGATCGCCGGGCTTACGGTTCAGTCCGTGAATTCGCTTTGCAAGGTGCAGCTTCAAATGAGTGATACCTCGACCAGCATCATGGTTGCGTTGATCAGCATCGGGATTGCGATCGGTGGCGTCGTTGCGGGTTGGCTGAGTCGTGGCGGTGATGGTCATCGCGTGATCGTGATGGGGATGTGGGGCGTGGTCATTTGGTGTGGACTTCTTGCCATCACCGTTCCTGGCCGCGGGCATTTACTTGGCCCGCTGGGCACGGGACCGGTATTGATATTGCTTGGCGGAGCGGCCGCGTTCTTCGCCATTCCGATCCAAGTGTTTTTACAGGCACGTCCGCCGCATGACCTCAAAGGCCGGATGATTGCGGTCATGAATCAGGCTAACTTTTTGGCGATCGTTGTTTCAGGACTGTTTTACATGCTGATGAACTCAGTCATCACGACCATGTCGTGGCCGCGTTCAGCATTGTTTGCAGCCATGGCGATATTGTTTCTCCCCGTAGCGATTTTTTATCGCATGGAACCCGAGCCCGGGCCCGTCGCGCCTGTTAAGCCGGAGTGAGCCCAATGACACTAACAACGCCGGCATTATTATTTCCCGCGATTTCGTTGTTGTTGCTAGCCTATACGAATCGTTTCCTCGCCCTGGCGCAGTTGATTCGTCAATTACACGGCCAAGACCGTCATCACCTAAGTGACCAAGTCGCTCTCCAGATCGAAAATCTTCAATTGCGGATCGGATTGATTCGCGCGATGCAGGCTTGTGGCGTGCTCAGCTTTCTTGCTTGCACAGTTTCAATGCTGGCCGTTTTTTTGAATCAGGTCGCGATCGGCGAATGGATTTTTGCAGCAAGCCTAATTTTGTTGATGATTTCGCTGGTTCTTTCTTTTTGGGAAATTCAAATATCCTGCGTGGCAATCGGCCTCGAGCTTCAGGACCTTCGGGCGGGCAAATAGGCTTCCACGGGTGCGAGGGGAAGAAAATCTTCACGAATTTCTGGCAGCGACAACTGATTCGCGGAAGCGTAGAATTCCGTCGCCCCGAATCCTCCTGAGAACCTGCAATGAAATTCCGTTTCCCAATTCTGATCATTGACGAAGACTTTCGCTCCGAGAATACCTCGGGTTTAGGAATTCGAGCGCTCGCCCAAGCGATTGAGGGGGAAGGGGCTGAAGTCGTCGGCGCGACCAGCTACGGCGACCTATCGCAATTCGCTCAGCAACAATCGCGAGCTTCGGCATTTATCCTCTCGATCGACGACGAAGAGTTTTCCTCGGGCTCAACCGACGTTCCCGCCATTGGGAAGCTGCGCGACTTCATTCAAGAGATCCGATTCAAGAACTCGGACATTCCGATCTTCTTGTATGGTGAAACACGAACGTCCAGCCACATTCCCAATGACATTCTAAGGGAACTGCATGGTTTCATTCACATGTTTGAAGATACGCCGGAGTTTGTCGCTCGGCACATCCTTCGCGAGGCACGGGCGTACACCGACAGCCTCGCCCCGCCTTTTTTCCGTGCTCTGGTGCATTACGCGAGTGACGGGTCGTACTCGTGGCATTGCCCCGGCCACTCCGGCGGCGTCGCGTTTTTGAAGAGCCCCGTGGGCCAGATGTTCCATCAGTTCTTTGGCGAGAACATGCTTCGCGCCGATGTCTGCAACGCAGTCGAAGAACTGGGGCAATTGCTCGATCACACCGGTCCTATCGCGGCCTCGGAACGCAACGCGGCTCGGATCTTCAATGCTGACCATTGCTTCTTTGTGACCAACGGAACCTCCACGTCCAACAAGATGGTTTGGCACTCAACCGTTGCTTCGGGGGACATTGTGGTCGTTGACCGCAATTGCCATAAATCGATTTTGCATTCCATCATTATGACTGGCGCGGTCCCTGTTTTTCTAACGCCGACGCGAAACAATTTGGGGCTGATCGGCCCGATTCCGCTGGATGAATTCAAGCCCGAAAACATTCAGAAGAAGATTGATGCCAATCCGTTCGCTCGCGAAGCTCAGGCATTGCATCCGGGGCGCAAGCCACGCATTCTCACGATCACCCAAAGCACTTATGACGGAATCATTTACAACGTCGAAACGCTGCGGGAATTGCTTGACGGTCAAATCGACACTTTGCACTTCGATGAAGCTTGGTTGCCACACGCAACTTTCCATGACTTCTATCGCAATATGCACGCGATCGGTCGCGACCGTCCGCGATGCAAACAAGCGATGGTTTTTGCCACGCACTCCACGCACAAACTGCTTGCCGGTATCTCGCAAGCGTCGCAGATTTTGGTTCGTGAATCGCAGACGCAAAAGCTCGATCGGCACCTTTTCAACGAAGCTTATTTGATGCACACGTCGACGTCGCCGCAGTACGCGATCATCGCGTCATGCGACGTTGCCGCCGCCATGATGGAACCACCCGGCGGTACCGCGCTGGTGGAAGAATCCATTACGGAGGCGATGAACTTCCGCCGCGCAATGCGCAAAGTGGATGCAGAATGGGGCAGCGATTGGTGGTTCCAAGTTTGGGGCCCCGATGAGATTGCTGAATCGGGAATTGGGGAACGCGACGATTGGTTGCTAGGTCCCGACGATAATTGGCACGGGTTTGGTAATCTTGCCCCGGGATTCAATATGCTCGATCCGATTAAGGCGACGGTGGTGACTCCGGGACTTAACGTCGAGGGCCAGTTTGCCGAAACGGGAATTCCCGCATCGATCGTCACACGGTACTTGGTGGAGCACGGCGTGATCGTTGAGAAAACGGGCCTGTATTCGTTCTTCATTATGTTCACGATCGGCATCACGAAAGGTCGCTGGAACACATTGCTTAGCGCGCTGCAGCAGTTCAAAGATGACTACGACAAGAATCAACCGATGTGGAAGATTCTGCCCGAGTTCTCACAATCCCATCCGAAGTATGAAGGCATTGGGCTGAAAGATTTGTGCCAACAGATTCACGACACCTACAAGAAGAATGACATCGCGCGAGTCACCACGGAAATGTATTTGTCAATCATGCAACCGGCGATGAAACCGTCCGATGCTTACGCAATGATGACTCACCGGGAAATCGACCGCGTTGCCATTGATGATCTCGAAGGACGCGCGACCGCAGTTTTGCTCACGCCCTATCCGCCGGGAATTCCCCTTCTCATTCCTGGCGAGCGATTCAACAAAACCATTGTGGAGTATCTGCGGTTTGCGAGAATGTTCAATCAGAAATTCCCTGGCTTCGATACCGACATCCATGGGCTCGTCGAGGAAGAGGTTGACGGAGAACGGAAGTACTACGTTGATTGCGTTCGCTCTAAGCCACAGCGATCGATTACAACCGCCACGACCTCTGAAAATGGCCGTGCCGAATTGTTGAAGGATCCCGAACCAGCGTTTGTATCGAAGGTTTAAAACTAATCGTGGCGGCAATCATTTGCTTCGTTCGATGTTCGAAGTGACGCAGGCGAGGGGCTGAATAAAGCCCCTCGATTTAGCGTTGGGTTTCTTGCAGGACTTAATTCGGCTGGTGGTTTGATAAGTCTATTTGCTGGCGGCTTGACAGCTTATTATCGATGAAAGCCCGTTGATTTTGCCGTTGATCAAGAGACAGGAACACCGCCAGTTGTCATCAGAAAATCCAAACGAATCTTCAGTCTCGACCCAGTTTCAATCGTCTCTCAGTCGGCGCGGTCCGGGGAAACGGCCTGATCGAGTGGAGATTGCGAAGAATTGGTTGCCGCGCTACACGGGGATGCCGATCGCTGAGTTTGGTGACTATATCTTGCTGACAAATTTCCGCGCGTACTTGAATGAGTTCGCGCTGAAATATAATTGTTCTATTCGCGGCCAAGATTCGCCCATGCAGGCGGCGACGAACAGCGATGGCCTGACGATGATCAATTTTGGCATGGGGTCCGCGAATGTCGCGACGATCATGGACTTGCTGATCGCACGCATGCCACGAGGTGTTTTATTTCTCGGCAAATGCGGAGGCCTCAAACGTTCCAGCGAAATCGGACGCTTCATTCTTCCGATCGCCGCCATTCGTGGTGAAGGTACGAGTAACGATTATTTCCCACCCGAAGTGCCTGCACTGCCTTCGTTTAAACTCCACAAGTTTGTTTCGGAGAAGATTCAGGAACACGGGCTCGATTATCGAACCGGCGTTGTCTACACGACCAACCGAAGATTGTGGGAACATGACGACCGGTTCTTGGAGCACCTTGAACGAGTCACCTGCATTGCGATTGATATGGAGACCGCCACGTTCTTTATCGTCGGGCACTACAATCAAATCGCCAGAGGAGCATTGCTTCTTGTTTCCGACGTGCCGGTCCTTGCCGAAGGAATCAAAAGTGAAGCGTCCGATGAAGTCGTGACACGAGAGTTTGCCAAGCTTCATCTTCAGATTGGTATCGACGCGATGACGCAAATCGGGGCGGACGGAGAAACCATCAGGCATTTTCGTTACTAAACGCGGGCGTTAAGCGACGAAGCTCCAAAGCGAGTGTGGGGATGGGATGGAAGCTTCTTACTTACCACGCACCGGAGGAAATCCCGGTTGGCTGAAATGGAAGATTCCATCGGCCAACCAACTCACCAACGCATAATCGCGGTTCCCCAAGCAAGGCCGGCTCCGAATCCGCAAAGAAGCACGTGGTCACCGCTCTTAATCTTGCCACTGCGAACGGCTTCATCAAGCGCCAGCGGAATGCTTGCGGCACTCGTGATCCCATATCGATCGAGATTCACGAAGACGATCTCAGCGGGCACGTTCAAGTGAGAAACGGCCGAGTCGATGATGCGTTGATTTGCTTGGTGAAGGACGATGGAATCGAGCTGCTCTGCCGTCACGCCAGCGTGCTTCAGAACATCGCGAGCGCTATCTTCAAACACGCGAACCGCCCACTTAAAAACGCCTCGACCATCCATGCGAAGGTATTGTTCACCAGCGGAATAGGCTTCGGGCGTCAGAGGCATTCGCGTCCCTCCGGCCGGGATGCAGAGCATTTCGCCACCACATCCTTCGCTGCCAAGTTGATACGAAAGGATGCCTGGTAACGTCTTTGAGTCCAAGGACAAGTCCGCGGCGACCAGAATTGCAGCCCCGGCCGCATCCCCGAACAACGGGTAGGTTTTCTTGTCATCGGGATCAACCGTGCGACTCATCACGTCCGCCCCAACAATCAACGCGCACTTCGCATTGCCCGTGGAGATAAACTGGCTTGCGGTGACGAGCGCGTACATGAATCCGGCACAGGCCGCATTGATGTCCATTGCCGGAGCGACTGCACCCAGTCGCCGCTGCAATTCACAAGCGGTGGAGGGTGTCGGGTGATCGGGAGTAATGGTTGCGACGAGAATCAAATCAATCTGGTCTGCCGTAATGTTGGCTTGCTGCATCACGCGAAGTGCCGCTTGGTAGGCAAGGTCGCTGGTTGCCTGATCATCGCTTGCTTTGCGTCGTTCGCGGATACCGGTCCGCCGCACGATCCAGTCGCTGTCGCACCCCAGAGCGGCCAAGGCTTCGTTGGTCACCACTTGGTCAGGGACGTAAGATCCGGTGGCGAGCACGCGAACACCCTTTACCTGTCCCATTCGGCCTCGTCGCGACACAGTTTGGGATACGGTCAAATCATCTGTCATGGAATCAATCATCGACACGAACGAAACATCTTGGCCGCACCAGCGACGGCAGCGAGACCACGAAGTTTACTCGAGGCCGGGCTGTCAGAACGGGCAAGTCGGCTTGGACCCAATATTCTATTTCGGAAAACGCAGGATTATATCGGGCTTTGGTCTTCAAGGTCAGGTCAGTCTAGTAGCCGCTCGGTTTTGGATTTCCCTTGTGTTTTGCTTCTTTTTGGGATGCACCTCCAAGACAAATTCGCCGATCGCGGTCTCCCGCGTTACCGGGGCATCGATGTCGCCGACGATCTGGGGCGATCACACGAAGACGATGTGCAGCGACTGTGGCATTGAATCCATTGCGAACTGGCAACCCGAAATGCGACCGCGAAGTGAAGTGAGATGCTGGAACTGTGGTGGGCGGGTCCCTACCCATGACCTGACCCCTCAACCTGGGGAACTGATTTCGATCGACACGAGTGCTTATCAGGACTCGCCGCCAACGGTTAATGAAATCGTTGCGATTCGCGATCAAGATGTTGTTCGCATCAAGCGAATTGTCGCCGGTCCGGGGCAAACCATTTCAGTCATCGAGGGATTGCTGTTTCGCGATGACTCATCAATGACAACCACCGCACCTTGGCTCACCGTTCATGATGATTCGCATCGCTGGGGAAACGATTCATGGTGGCAATCAAGCAGTCCCATTTGGTCGAAAACCGAAGCCGGGTTTTCGGTCGCGGTGAAGGGATCGCAAGATCAACCCGCGACGCTGATTTACGGTCATCGTTCACCGTATCATGGGCTGCGACCGGATGTGGTTGGTGATGATCACGCGGGAAATCTTACCGAAAGCCGGCAACTGCGTCAGGTGGATAAGCTTCGCCTGGAAGCCGATATACAAGTGCTTAAACCAACGACGATAGAGCTATGGAACTGGACACGCAGCGGCATAAAGCATGAGCAACGAATACTTTCTCCGGGCATTCATGCTTTGAATACAGCATGGAAAAAGGCATCCATTCAAGAAGCCGCCCCAGCCGAACTGGACGCGGAGCACCCGATTGTCATCCATGTGGAGATTGGAACGGTGAAGATCACAAACCTTTTGGTCACGCGTCCACCGCTTTATTGGGTCGACGATGGCCACCATTCGCCGATCCCCTCTCCCACAAAGCTAGGCGAAGAAGAGTTTTTTGTGATCGGAGACAACGTGCCCTTGTCGATTGACAGTCGCCATACCGGACCGTTGAAGCGGTCCGCGATCATCGGCAAGGTTGTCCACGACACCAGCCTACCCGCAGGAAATTAAAATCTTTACTGGCGACGGATCAATTTACCTGCCGTGGTGCTGAGGTCGCGTGGCATCGCAACTGGATTTCCGCGATAGTGGTTTCGTCGCACCGTGTTGCCATAGAAGTGCAACGGACGATAAGGCCGCTGCTCGATCGGCATCGCCTTAATCTGCTCGCGATAATCGCCGGTAGCAATGATGACGGGCGACCAGGATGGCTCGGCCGCCGTGGCGAGACTGGAAAGACTCGAACTTGTGGCGATGGCTAGGATGAAGACCCCAGTTGCAAACTTATTCATGCGCTCCCTCGTGTTTAATGGAATCGTCAATTTCTCCTCAACACTACAATGCGCTTTTAATATCGTCAAATAGGTAGGTAGAGCTTTGCTGGCTAAGCACGTAAAATGTGAGAACACAAATAATTTTCCTCGTCAGTGTCGGATTTAACGGCGACAATGGATCAACGGACCACGACTCGCCGAACCTCTGCGAAACAGACAACCTGGGGTGGCCTGGCATTAGCGGTACTGATCGTACTCTATTCTTTCGTCCGCCCGGTGTTGAACGAGCGGATGGGGTGGCAGCTACCCGCGGTCGCGGGAAATAACGCCGTTGTCGCGGATTCAGAGCCAGCGAAAGCGACGAAATCATCCCCGTCTAAGACGCCTGCGGATCAAAAGCCGTTAGCACCGGGGCCGCTTGGGGGCAAAGTTTCCAAGCCAACGCCAACGCCAACGCCAACCGTCGCGAGCTCGAAATCGACGATGCCGAGTGCGCCGGCAAAGCCGGTCTCCGCGGAACCGAGCAAACCCGCATCGAAGCCGCCAGTGCAAACGGCAGATCCAAATCTTCTTCATGGACTTCTGAAGGACCTCGGTGATGATCGCTATGCCAGTCCCGCGGGCTTGATGTTCACTCGCGGCAGTGCGGAAGGGCATCGGCTGGATCACTTGGAAAGACACACCGAGGATGATCCTTCGCGTCCCGGGAAGCATGGCGTTTTTGATGGCGGCATGGAGGGCGCGCTCAAGACCATTGACCGCGCTTATGAACGGGCCAAGACTGGTTCACGCACAACGAAAGAGTTAGACCAAGGACGAACGATCCATACCGTCGACATGGGTGGCCGTGTTGGATACATCGGCGGACGTGACGGCAATCGTCAAAAGAAGCCGATGGCCCGACGGGTTCGTTTGGTGCTGGATCAAAATCGTGTCATCACGGCGTACCCTCTTTAATCAATTTTCAAACACTCTGTCTTTCCGTCGCACTTACCCGCGAAGCTTTAGTGATGCCACCCAAACACTCAGTCGATTATTGCCCGGTCTGCGGCGGTGGTTTGTGCGGCATTCGCATCTGCGGAATGCAGGATAACAAGCCTCATGGTTTGATCGTTTGCGATGAATGCGAAGCGATTTGGACGAAGCGCGACATCACGGGCGAACACGAGTATCCCGATGCCGAAGACGCTCGTTGCCCGATCTGTGAAACGCCTTTGTGGGGTCCCCAAAGTCGCTGGGCAAATTGGGACGATTGCAGCGAACTGGGGTGGCTTGATGCGATCGATCCACAATTAGATATTCGTTCGGATGAGGGCTTGGTATGAGGGAGATCGTTCGGATGAGAAACAAAGTGTCTTCGCGTCGCGGTTCCGCAGCATCAAACGGTTGCAGTGCGCTTTTGCAAATTGACTTTCCCCGTTTCCTCGACAACCAATCTGTCGATCCGACGACGTTGGCGATGCTCACGTCCGCGCAGGATCGCATTCAAGCGTTTCAAGATCGTTGGGACCAACCTCAGATCGAGCAGTTTGTTGCCAGTGATTATGAGCTGGTCCATCGAGCGTTTCGCTGGGTGGTGGACGAGCGATTGATGATGGGCAACCGAATGGTCGAGTGGGGCTGTGGCTTTGCGGTCGTTGCGGCGATCGGTTCAAGGCTCGGATTGGATGTGTTTGGCATCGAAGCCGAGCCGCTGCTTCTCAAGCAAGCTGAGCAAACGCTTGTCGACTTCAATACGCCCGTCGAGCTGATCTGTGGAAACTTCCTGCCTGAGGGTGCGGAGTCGTTATCCCATAATCCTGACTTTCCATCTCTGGGTCATGAAGTCGAAAACGCGTACGAGTTGATGGGATTGGATCTGGACGATTTCGCGATTGTCTTTGGATATCCTTGGCCCGGTGAAGAAGTGTTTCATGAAGCGGTATTTGAAAGATACGGCATGACGGGCGGCTTGCTGATGCTGTTCTGTGGTCCCAATGATCTGCGTTTATGGCGCAAAGTCCGCTAACTTAGGTGGCGAATGCTCGCAACCCGTTGACGCCTGAGCCGAGTTTGCCAAGCTGGACGGCTGAAACGACTTAGTCCGACGAGAACTCGCTGTATTTTTTGGGTAGATGCATGGCTCTGGGCACCGCATTTCGAGCTTTTTTTTCCGCTTTGGGAAATCGCCAAATCGCTGATCAAATCCGCCTGGTTCTTGACCAGCCGACGGGCACCGCCGCGCTTCCTGCCCCACCCGCTGACGTTGCTGCGCCGAGCAAAGATGCCGCCGCGTCGAGCAAACCAACTCCGCCGGTGCTGAAACCCAAGGAGAGCATGCGTAGTGACGCGATCACGCTGCTTGCAACGCTGCAACGTGAAGCTCGATTGCTCGACTTGGTGAAGGAAAACTTATCCGCGTATAGCGACGCTCAAGTTGGAGCCGCTGCGCGTCCTTGCTTAACACAGTGCGCCGCGACGCTGGATCGAGTGCTGGGTGTGAAGGCGATTGAATCCGCCTCCGATGGTCAAGCAATCAGCGTACCTGAATCCACCACGCCATCGCGTTACACCTGGATTGGCGAAGGCTCAGGCTCAACTGGTAAGCTCGTTCATCATGGATGGGAAGCGTCACGCGTCGATCTGCCTCACTGGACTGGCGTGGATGCAGATGCGCACGTGATCGCGCCGGCGCAAGTGCAGCGTGCATGATCACCTCACTGCCCCCATTCTCGCTGGCGGGAATGGGGGCCGACATCAAAAGCGTGATGCCGTTCTTCTCACCACACACTTCGACTCTTAAGTTTCCATCGATATGACCGCTCACTTTTCCGTCGGGATCGACCTTGGCACGACGAACAGCGTCGTTGCTTTCACATCGCTCGATGAAGAACTCCGTCCCGGCGAAATCCCGGAGATTCATCTGCTTTCGATTCCGCAATTCGCCGGACCGGGGCAGGTCGAATCACGCGAATCGTTGCCATCGTTTTTGTACCTTCCTCGTGAAGGGGAAGTTGATTCATTGCAACTCGAAGGCGTTGACAATCCTGCCGCGGGCGTTGCGGGTACCTATGCTCGATCACAAGCAGCCGATAATCCCCAGCGAGTCGTGGTGGCGGCGAAGAGTTGGTTGTGTCACACTCGCATTGGTCGAACCGAAGCGGCTCTGCCTTGGCAATCGCCTGCCGAGGTGCCCAAGGTGTCGGCGCTTGATTGCACGCGTCGGTTCTTGATACATTTGGCCGCCGCGTGGAACGCCGCGCATCCCGAGGCACCACTTGCTCAGCAACAAGTCGTGTTAACCGTGCCCGCATCGTTCGATCCGTCAGCACGAGAACTCACCCGCGAAGCGGCGATTGATGCCGGGTTGCCAGCGGAGTTTGTCTTGCTGGAAGAACCACAAGCGGCGGTCTATCGATGGCTTGCCGCCAGTGGTGATTCATGGCGACGAACGTTATCCGAAGGCGACATGTTGCTGGTCGTCGATGTCGGCGGCGGGACCACGGATTTGACCCTCGTCGCGGTCGATCAAACCGATGGCGAACTGAGTCTAAAACGGCTTGCGGTTGGTAACCACCTGTTGCTCGGGGGCGACAACATGGACTTGGCACTTGCACACTTCGTCGGCATGAAGATGCAGGCCGCGGGGCACGATCTTGACCCCTGGCAAAACGTCTCGCTCTGGCACGCCTGCCGCGATGCGAAAGAACAATTGTTGACCGTTCATGGTCCGGAAAAATTGACCGTCTCCGTGCTCGGTCGAGGCAGTTCATTGATCGGGGGAACGATCTCCGCGGAAGTGACTCGCGACGAGGTCCAGTCGCTGATCACTGAAGGATTTTTTCCTCAGTGCAAAGCCACCGATCGGCCCCAGCGCAGCGTCGCATCGGGTTTTCAAGACATTGGCTTGCCCTATGAAGCTGACCCAGGCATCACGCGTCAAGTCGCTGCATTCCTGGGGGACCATGGGCCCGAAAGCGGTGAGGGAAAACCATCCGTCACGCAGCCCACACACGTGCTTTTCAATGGCGGTGTCTTCCGCAGCGACGCGCTCCGCAATCGCATGACAACCACGATCGGCTCATGGTGCACCCAGCCGCCCACCGTGCTGGGTGGTCCCGCGGATTTGGATACTTCCGTTGCGATCGGTGCGGCGTTTTATGGTTGGTCAAAAGTCAGTGGCGGCATTCGCATCCGGGGTGGAACGGCGCGATCGTACTACGTCGGCATCGAAACCGCGGGACTGGCGATTCCAGGCATGCCACGTCCACTACGCGCTTTATGCGTTGCCCCACGCGGCATGGAAGAAGGGACCGAAGTGCCCGTGCCTGGTGACGAAATTGGGATTGTCGTCGATCGACCTGCGAGATTCCGATTCTTCTCATCGACACAACGAATCAATGACACCGTCGGCACCAAACTGGATCGATGGTCACCTGAAGAATTGGTTGAAAGCGAACCGATTGAGTTGAGCCTGAATTCTGATAATGCGGGCGAGATGCCTTACGTGCCCGTTCGTTTCCTCAGTCGCGTGACTGAGCTTGGCATGTTCGAACTTTGGTGCCGAGCGACGCGCAGCGAACAACAGTGGAAGATGGAATTCAACATCCGCGAGTCCGAAGCATGAGCGATGGCCGTCACGCTTCTCAGGAGGCTCTTACCGATGGGCCCGTTCGTTCTCGTTACGTCATCGGTATCGACCTCGGCACGACGAACTCCGCGCTTTGTTATGTCGATACTCATCAATCGCCGTGGCGAATCGAAACCTTTCGAATTACACAGTGGGTCGATGTTGGTCAATATGAACTGCGCGAAATGTTGCCTTCCTTTCACTACGAGCTGACTCGCGATGAAGCGTCATCGATCGATTGGAAGTTACCTTGGGAACGCAGCCAAGCGACAAGCTGTGTCGGCATCTTCGCTCGCGACGCGGGGCAGCGTCATCCGGGCCGGCGAGTCTCATCGGCAAAGAGTTGGTTATCGCACGATGGCGTTGATCGATCCGCAGATTTCCTGCCTTGGCACGGTGACGCGGATGTGACTCGGCTTTCACCCGTCGATGTCTCCGCCAAATACCTGGCTCATTTTTGTGCCTCCTGGAATCACGCGCACCCGGACGATCCGCTCGATCAACAAGACGTGGTCATCACGCTTCCTGCGTCGTTCGATGAAGTCGCTCGCGAGCTTACAATCCTGGCCGCCAAACGCACGGGACTGCGGCGTGTTTACTTGATCGAAGAACCTCAAGCTGCGTTTTATGCCTGGATCCATTCGCACGCGGAGGAATGGCAAAACCGCATTGTTGCTGGACAGATGATTTTGGTTTGTGACATCGGCGGAGGAACGACCGACTTCACTTTGATCCGCGTCCAACCGGCGGGTGACCATTCCGATCAAGTTCAATTCCATCGCGTCGCCGTCGGCAATCACTTGATCCTTGGCGGCGACAACTTGGACCTCGCGGTTGCAAAGAAGGCGGAGGAAAAACTGCTGCGTGAAACAGGCATGCAGTCGCTTTCGTCGGATCAATGGGACCGTTTGGTACACACCTCACGCATCGCGAAAGAGGCGATGTTGTCGGAGGAGTCACCGCCAAAGTATACGCTCAGCTTACCATCGCAGGGATCGAAACTGATCGGAGGTGCGATCCAGGTTTCGCTGTCGGTGGAAGAATTTGATGAGACCTTGGTGGAGGGTTTTTTTCCAGTGGTCGATTTACTTGATCGGCCCACCACCGGCCAAAGTGGCTTCCGCGAATTCGGGTTGCCTTACGCTTCTGACCCTGCGGTCACTCGTCACTTGGCTGCGTTTTTGACGACGCATCGCCGAAGCGGTTTGAGCGATGCAGACAAAGCATCCGATGACCGCCCCGCTTGGTTGTTATTCAATGGTGGCGTCATGGCGGCGCCAAAACTTCGAGCTCGGATCGCGGAGTCGATTGCGCGTTGGTTTCAACGACAAGATGAATCTTCGTGGTCGCCGGAAATCCTTTCCTCACCAAGGCTCGACTTGGCTGTCGCGCAAGGTGCGGCTTACTACGCGATGGTGCGTCGCGGTGAAGGAATCAAGATCGCGGCAAATCTTGGGCGATCGTATTACATTCAAGTTGCCAGCGATCCCGTTCGCGCAATTTGTTTGATTCCGGGCAATGCGGAACCTGGCCAACGATTTGCGACGGCGGAGCATCCGCTGGAGTTACAAATTGGTGAACCGGTGCAGTTTCCGATGTGGGTCAGCAGTACTCGATTGGCCGATCGCGCCGGCGAGATCGTCGTGATCGCTGAAGGAGAAGCCGCAAGGTTGCCACCGATTTACACGGCGCTGACGCTAGGAAAACGGCGTGAAGCGAAGACAATCGGTGCGGCGATCGAATCGGAGTTAAGCGAGATAGGCACGGTCGGCATGTGGTGTGTCGATCTTGAAAGCGGCAAGCGGTGGCAACTTAACTTTGATATCCGCAGCACTTTGGAAACGGATCGCGAAGTTCACCAAGCCACCGGTGAATCCGAAGGGATCATCGACAGCGAAACGATCCTTCGTTGTGAAGCGGCGATCGCGACGGTGTTCGCTTCCGTGGGTGGTGTCTCAGGCAGTGGTCGTTCAATCGGTGATGCTTCACCCAGCAAGCTGATCACGTCGCTGCAGGACGTGACGCAGATGAAGCGTGAAGCGTGGCCGGCATCACTGCTTCGCTCCCTTTGGCAAGTCTTGATCGACCACGAAGCAGGAAGGCGTCTCTCGGCACAGCATGAATCGCGTTGGTTGAATTTGGTTGGCTACTGTTTACGCCCCGGCTACGGAGTCGCGGTGGATGATTGGCGAGTTTCAAAAACGTGGAAGGTAGTTTACGGCAAGATCGCGTTCGCGGCACCGCAATCTCGCATCGAATCGTTAGTATTGTGGCGACGGATTGCCGGAGGCATGACCAGCGGCCAACAGCAACAACTTGCCGACCCTCTGATCAACCAACTTCGCGGAAGCGGCGTGCGTTTAGAAAGCCAAGAGCAAGCGGAGCGATGGCGATTGGTCGCTTCGCTTGAGCGAATTTCGGTCAAAGATAAAGCTGCCGTCGGACGAGCAGCGTTGGACGAGTTACGTCGCAAAAAATCCGAACCGATTCATGCGGCGTTATTGTGGGCGATCGGTCGACTGGGAAGCCGAACTCCGATCTACGGACCGCTCAACGCAACCATCGATCGAGAGGAAGCGGAGAGATGGCTTACTGCTTTGCTTACGTTGCGTTCAAAGGAACGATCACTCGTTCTCGCCATCGTCCAGCTCGCTCGCCGGATGAATGATCGCCATCGAGACCTCAGCGATCAAGCAAGAGCGTCTGCGGTCGAGCTGCTCAAAGCGATGGGAGCGTCTGATCATTTTGTATCGCTGGTCCGCGATGGCGGAATGCTCAGCGGCGAAGAGGAAGCGGCGGTGTTTGGCGAGTCGCTACCGCTGGGGATTCGATTGGCGCACTGATCAAAAAGAAGTTCTTCTTGGATTTTAGTGGCAAGGGTGAGGTTCGATTTCGGTCTTTCGACCTCGGAACAGGGCGGTGGATTTTTGCAGGCATCGGCTCCTGCGTCCAATGATTTGGCAGCAGACGTTGAAA
>Ga0105050_10003788_pt1 | contig 20687 bp, 18 predicted proteins | sample FRY01_FD_78088 | JGI IMG/M metagenome (GOLD analysis project Ga0105050, IMG submission 78088) | Freshwater microbial communities from Lake Fryxell liftoff mats and glacier meltwater in Antarctica - FRY-01 | ecosystem: Environmental > Aquatic > Freshwater > Ice > Glacier meltwater ...
AACAAGCAGGTCAGATCGATACGCCTGCATTGCTTCAGCTGCGACAGTGATTGTGATATAATAACCGTGCTTTGAGATTACGTGAGACTTGTCGTATTATCTCGCAAGAATATGATGGAGTCGTACCTCGTGATCCAGTGGATCTGATCAAGCTTCCAGGGATTGGTCGTTATACGGCTCATGCGATTGCTAGTTTTGCATATAATCTACCACATCCAGTCTTGGATACTAACATCAAGCGTGTATGGTTTCATCATTATCCTGAGACGGTGGATATGAAGGAGTCTGACTTGATCGAGTTTGCTTCACAGTTTATACCTGAGGGCGAGAGTCGTGTCTGGCATACAGCACTCATGGATTATGGGGCAGTAGAGCTCACAATGTCCAAGTCCAATATCCGTATCAACGCAAAACAATCACAATTTCGCTGATCCACGAGATGGGTCAGATCACATATTATCAAACATGTACTGAAGTCTGGATCGACGAGTTTGGATGAATTATATGTACACTATGCCGTCCCGTGGGAGTATGATCGCACACAGTTTGATATGATTATTGCTAAGATGATCAAGGATCAACTGATTACACTGGAAAACAATCTCGTAATCATTACAAAATAATATATGGCCTTTAGCCTCTTTAGCCTCTTTAGCTTTTCTCGATGTCTCAGTACCGCAAACCCAAACGAATCACTATTACTTTATGGATTATGCTTTTTGGAATGATTTTGGCTGCACTAATTGGGGTGATCGTGCCATATCTTCCTACTGCTACAAGTGATATCAACGAAATGACTCAAGGTATAGGTGCTGCTACTACGGTAAATAATACTGTGCAAGAAACGAGACCTGTATGAGCGGATGATGCTGCAACATTTGACGATACTCCCTCTGATGTTGCTGATCCTATTCTAGATGATCAAGATGTCGCTGGAGAAGTTATTGTATCTGGTGATGTAACATGAAGCAACTAGTACGTAGTATTGTGCGATTTCGTCAGGATCTGAGAGTGGTGGACAATACTGCACTGATTCAAGCATGTACACAATCGGACGAGATTATTCCGATTTTTGTGTTTGATCCTGTAATACTGGCTCAATGACCCGCTCAAGATCCAAGAGTAGGTTTTTTGATAGATGCAATGCGTGAGCTCGATGTGCAGCTCAGACAGCGCGGTAGTCAGCTGTATGTACTGTATGGCGATAGTGTGGATCTTATCTCTGACTTAGTATCACGTCTGGATGTGGATTGTGTGTTTGCTAATCGTAGTTATGGTTGGGGTAGTATGGTGAGGGATCAGGAAGCAAGGACAAGGATAAGTAGTAAGGAGAGTAACAGCGAATGCCCGTGAGGGTGCAAGGATTTTGTACTGTGTGATGACTATCTCCTCGTCGAACCAGGAGCAGTGGAGCAGCGCAAGGTGTTTACTCCGTTTTATAAGTTATGGCAGAAAGTAGATAAGAAGCCAGTAGATAGCTGGGATGAACAAATCGTAACACCAAATCTTGAGCTCACGCATCTGGATGATATTACTCGTCACTTGGATGCAGGAGACAACCAGTATCGACCAGTAGATGGATGGAAGCAGATTATGGCTGAGTTTGACCTGGATGGTTATGATGAGACTCGCAACGGTCTAGATATTACTCATGGTACCAGTACACTATCGCCGTATGTCAGGTTTGGATTATTATCTATCAGACAGGTGTATGAGTGGGCTTGAGGATATGATGAGTTAACAAGTTTGTCGGCATGACGTCAGGCATACATATCCGAGCTTGCATGGAGGGAGTTTTGGCAGCATATTGCGCATTATTTTCCTGAGACGATGATGATTGAGTTTCAACAGAACCGTAGAGGTATTCAGTGGATCAATGATGTAGACCAGTTCCAAGCATGGTGTGATGGTCGTACAGGATATCCGATTGTGGATGCAGCCATGATCCAGCTCAAAACCGAAAACTGGATGCACGGTCGTGCTCGTATGATTGTGGCGAGTTTTCTAACCAAGGATTTGTTGATTGACTGGAGATGGGGAGAGCAGCACTTTGCTCGCTATCTGATCGACTATGATCGTAACGTCAACATGTGAAACCGACAACGATCAGCTAGTGTGGGAGCAGACCCTAAGCCACTGAGAATCTTCTCTCCGATATTGCAGGCACAGAGGTTTGACACCAGTAGTGAGTATATCACACAATATCTACCACAACTATCAGGTGAGTCAGCTCAGAGATTGCATGATCCACTCAAGTACACACTCAACTATACTGTTCCCATTGTGGATCATGTGATGGCTCAGAGGAGGGCGAAAGAAGTGTATAAAAAATGATAAGTCAATCCCTTTTGTCCCAAAATGATGCTACATCAAATGATGAGTAATGTCTGATATTGTAACAGTATCAAACATCATTATACTCACCGCTTGTGAACTGAAGAGAAGAGTTGGATAATGTGAAAGATTTAGATAACTTGGTTTTTATTGACCTTGGTTTAATCTTGCTAATACTAACTTTTCTAACTCGACTGCATCTTCTTACTTTACCTCTTATACTTGTTCTCAATCCATGTCTGTTGTATCTGATCTTATGTCCAAAATCGAAGCACAAATCGCATCTGTCGACCTCAATGATACCATGTCACCTAAGGGTGAAATTGTCGAAATCAAAGATGGTGTAGCCACTGTATCTGGTTTGAGTAATGCGATGTTTGGTGAAATTGTTATCTTTGAAAACGGTATCAAAGGTATGGTGTTGAATCTACTAGAGGATCAGATCGGTGTGCTTGTGTTGGGCGCGTATCATACTCTGACTCAAGGTCAAGTTGTGACTGGTACTGGTGAAGTCTTTAAGATCAATGTGGGTGAAGCGTTTCTTGGTAGAGTAGTGAACGGTATTGGTGAGGCAATTGATGGATTATGAGAAATCAAGGGGTCTGACTTATATCCTGTTGAGCGTATTGCTCCTGGTGTGATGACTCGTCACAGTGTTGACCAACCACTTCAAACGTGAGTAAAATCAATCGACTCCATGGTACCAATAGGAAAAGGTCAGCGTGAGCTTATTATCGGAGATAGACAGACTGGTAAGACGACAATTGCAGTAGATGCAATCATCAACCAGAAATCTGAAAATGTAAAGTGTGTCTATGTTGCTATTGGTCAGAAAGAATCAAAAGTAAAACTTGTGACAGAACAGCTCAGAGCTGCAGGAGCACTAGAATATACTACAATCGTAACTGCATCTGCAAGTAGTCCTGCAGTAATGCAATATATTGCTCCATATGTGGGTGTGACAATTGCAGAGTATTTCTTGTATAATGGGCAAGATGCTCTTATTGTATATGATGATCTTACTAAGCATGCAAACGCTTATCGTGAAGTATCACTATTACTCCGTAGACCTCCAGGTAGAGAAGCATATCCTGGTGATGTATTTTACCTACACTCAAGATTACTGGAGCGTGCTGCTAAGCTTAATGCTGACTATGGCTCATGATCACTGACTGCATTACCGATCATTGAGACTCAGGGTAACGATGTATCAGCATATATCCCTACCAACGTTATCTCTATTACTGATGGTCAGATATTTTTGGAGACTGACTTGTTCAATGCTGGTATCAAACCTGCGATCAATGTAGGTCTATCAGTATCTCGTGTATGATGATCTGCTCAGACATGACTGATGAAAAAGGTAGCAGGTAAGCTCAAGCTTGAGCTCTCATATTTCCGTGAATTACAAGCGTTTTCTCAGTTTGCATCTGATCTGGATCCTGCTACTCAAGCAAGACTGACTCGTGGTACGATCATGGTCGAGCTTCTCAAGCAGAAAAACGGTAAACCACTCGGTTTCCAGCAGCAAGCAACCCTGATCTACGCAGGTATCAACGGATATCTGGATAACATCGACGTAAGTCAGATCAAGCAGTTTGAAAATACACTATATGATAAGCTCGCAACCAGTCATAGCGATCTCAACGCTCTGATGCTCAAAGATAAAAAGCTCAACGGTGACGTAGAAGCAGGTATCAAGAAAGTACTGGAAGAGGTAGTAGCAGAGATACAAGCAAGTAAGTAATACTATAAATCGGAATTAGATTAGAATAACAGGGCCGATTTTACTGACTACGTCAGCCACGTAGTGGTATAGCTAATATATAGGTTCTTTAGAATAAAAGATACTCTAACCTAAAACTAATATAATAAAAAACCCATAATCTGTCATCAGAGTGGGTTTTTTTATTTAGTTTTTCACTACTTGTGATTTTTTACTTCTGAATTGCTGCGTTGAATTGTTCTGCCTTACTTAAAGATAATATTTGATCAATTTTAGGATTAAACTCATTAACTTCATTTTCATAATCCAATCTTTGATCAAATAGTCTTTTTAGTAGACTTTTAACCTGATTAGTAAGTATTTCATTAGCATTTAGAGTCTTTGCAATTTTGGTTAAAAGAGCGGTAGTACATGATGCTGATTGTGCTATAATCATCAATGTTTCAGAATCTTGCGCAAAAAGATCAATCTGTCTTCATAGAACTTCAGGATTATCTGATACTGAATCTACTGACGTGGGTTTTATTGCTATTTGTTGTTGGTATTTTTGATGTAAATCATTTGATAATGAGTCTCATTGTTGATTTATTGTGGTAGTGTCTTTTTTTGTTGTAGTAGTGTCTTGTTCTGTAACTCGTGGTACCCGTTCGCGTGGTATAGTAAATCATTTAGGATTTTCCTTGCTAGGCATAAGGTCATCATTATCTCCATCTCATAATTTATGAAAATGTATTCATGTTTGAGGGCAATCGGGATTGTGGAAATTCAGTATGCTCTTAGGAGATCCTGTTTCTCATCATTTTTGATTTGGCTCAACGCACCCTAATAAATTCATGGCGATAGCTAATAACACCAACTTGAATTTTTGAGCTCAATAGTCATTTGTTGATTCTAATGTTTCCATAATATCATTTTAGATATTTTATATCTTAAGTCAACACTTTTTTATGCACCAAAATTTCTGGTATCTGACACTGAATCAAACCACTCGATAGCTTGCGCTACCTCATCGGTGCTCAATACTGGATATAATGTGGGTGTAAAGTATAGTTCTGCATAGCTCATCCACCATGACATAAATCCACTGAGACGACGCGATATATCTCATTTAGTTCTTATTACGAGATCTACTGGTGGTATATTGGCCAGATCCATACTGGCACTGAGATTTTCTTCGGTGATGTCTTTGCCGTTATTGATTAGTGATTGTACTCATCTGATAATTTCATCTCTACCGCCGTAGTTGACTGCAAAGATCATAATTTTTGGGCTATCGGGAAAGTGGAATTGTTGACTCTTGGATTCGAGATAATCCAAAAAATCTGCCGAGATTCATGCTGGATTACCGATTCGTTTAAAGTTTACCTTGTATGTTGCAAGTATTTCATCGAGTGCTTCTCCACAGATTTTGTAGAGTTGGAAGAGATAGTTGGTTTCTTCGTCGGGGCGTTTTTTGAGGTTTTCGGTAGACATTCACCATCCAGTAAACACATCGATGTCAGTGTGACTAAAGATATATTCCGTAATTATAACGGTAGTTTCTACTGATTTGAGATATCCTTCAAATACTGATACGCCATTGGCCTTGGATCGCGTTCTGTTACCATCAGGTATAATAGCGATATGCTTAGGATAATTCATACTAACAAAAAAAGTTGTACTAGATTTGAATATTTTATAATGATTATCGGGTTCAATGCAACTAGTTGATGCCTTGTTGAGTGAGGTAGACTTGGATGCTGCTATTGCCTTCGAGGACTGACATGAGACCTCAGTTGCGAGCACGATCTAGTGAGGTAGATCTGCCACCATATTCAATGCGGAATGAGTCTGTATAGCGCATAATATTGTTAAATTGTGGATCATATCACTGAGCTTCAAAGCGTGTGGTGAAGGGGGATAGTAGGTTATAAGTCATAGGTCATAGGTTTGAGGTGTTTTGAGTAGATCCTGGTAAATTAATCATGCTGGTGACATAGGCAGAAATAAAGCGTGATACTGCTTGAGGAGAGGAGTTTGAGCGTTTATTAATGATAAATCATCGTAGTCTGACAGGGTAGTAGTTGGTCTCGATGGGAAACTGGTCATAGGCGATTGTGGATGACCACGACGGTGGCAAACGCATGAGATCAGTCAGATATCCAAATCCATAATACGATACGTTAAACCTTACTAAGCATGCAGCTACTGTCTGTTCACAGATCGGAAACTTGTCTGCAATGGTTTCAATAATCTTGGTCATACGGGAATATGATCGGAGTTTTGCAGTGTCAGCGAGCTGAGTGAGCTGGGAGAGGAGAGTCTGGTTGCTCGAAAACTGGATAATCATGTTGTGGAGGATGTGAGTGTATCATGGGTACGATTCCTTGCCTGCACGTAATAATGCTTGATCTGCTGCTCATATCCCGATCGAGAGTGGTAGCGATCATGCGGTAGTACTGCTACTGGTGCTGACCAAGATATCATTGAGTAGTGCTGATCGTGATCCGCTTACACGACGCTGTGGTGCGTGATAGGTGACGAGTGGATCGAGTCCATATGGTATCATGGTCCAGTGACTATCTTGGATCGCATCGATCACAGGACTCAGGATAAATGCATCGATCGGCTGACTATAGGCAAACCTGATTGCACATCACTGAGTACAGTCGTTGCCACGATCAGTAGCGATAAGACTGAGGTCGACCGCTCCGCTTGCCATGAGTGTATATAGTGTATCATGATAGTTTGACCCAGTCACGACTACTCGCTTGAGTGTGATCTGGTCTGCGGTCAGTGCTTGTTGTGTATCTGCCATTGTACTCGTATCAAACCGATCTGGCACCGCAATCCTAATAGTCTCTGGCTGCGTAGGTTTGGGAGTTGTTGATGATCATAGTGATGGGATGTCAGGAGATTCAAACCCACCACCCTGCGGGTCCCCCTCCCTTATCAGGGAGGATTCACTGCTATTTTGTTCGTTGATTGTGTTTGGGTTCTGACTTCCACCTCCAGTGAGTAAACTCGCAAACCCTCGCCACATCAACCCAAGGAAGAGTGGAACTATCAGAATAAGTCAGAGTTTGAGGTATTTGGAAGTTGTAGGCATTACTCTTTAATTTTTTTGGTAATTGGATCAAAATAGATTCTATCGTAAATTTCAAATGGATGTCATGCTCATAGAACAGTAGATGCCTCTGTTTCAGAGTCTCGATTTTTATTATATTTTTTAATTTCCCTATCTAGAAACCATGTACCTATTTTTACCATAAAAACCCCTGTTTCCATTTTAAATGGGTTTAAATCCCATTTATCATATAAAGATATATAATCACCTTTTCAGTCTTTTCATTGGCTTAGCTTAAATCTTCAAAGAGGGTTGTCTCTTATGGCGATTTCTTTAGATAATCGATCTGTGAAAACGTGTTTTTTAAATCTATGTATTGTGATGGAATCTACTAGTGTAAATTTTTTCTCTTTTATTATTCTATTAAATTCTCATTCGTAAAAAAATGCATCTAGTAAATCCTGCTTATCTTTACTATTTAAATAATTTGGCTTATAGTAGATTATTGCTTCTTTTGATGTGTTGGGGTGTGTCTCTGAGATGGTAAATGATTTAGTTTTTTGTGGTAGTCATAGATATAAACAAAACGCATCATCTCTTTTTGTGATTGGTATTTGATATTTTATATTATTTATAATTGCTTGTGTTATAATTTTATCTCTTCCAAGATTATTGACATATCTATTATAAATCTTTTTAGCTTCGTCGATGCCTCTAGGATATGATACTGGAACTATATTGTTAAAAGCTTTTTCAGATTTTCATTTTACATATGCAAGATTTCTTTGTTCTAGAGTTATCCCATAGAGCTCAACCTCTTTTTTAGCTTGTTGGATTTTCTGATTGTGGGTAATGCTATTCTTTATTTTTTGTCTGTTGGTAGAACAGAAATATGGACCATTAATATAGAATATATTATTATCTTTCGTTTTAGGATTATAGCTTTCGAAAGAATTTTCCCCTTTTTCAATAGCCTTAGCTCGATTTTTTTTGAAAACTTGATCAAATGTAGGAAAGTTTTTATCTAGAAACCCTAAGATTTCTTTTTGACTATTAAATCAAAATGCTAAATACCAGTGAGGCTCTTTAGGATTGGTGGTTTCAATCTTTGATTGATTCTCTGGGTTCATTGGTTTGGTTAAGTTAGTTAAGATAAAATAGACTTTATATTTTGATTATCTTCTTCAATTGGTGCCTCTTCAATATAATCTAGGGGCTGTGTTGCTTCGTTATTGATTGTTTGTGTTTGATCGTCGGAGGTAGCGTCATTATAAGTAATTTCTTCTGTAAAAGTCTCATCAATGATTTCACTATTAATAGTATTGTTTGTAGTTATATTTTCTTGCTGGATTGCCGCGTCGCTTCATTGCATTTCGTTCCTCGCAATGACGAGGTCCTCGGAAGTTATACCGTCTGTAGTTATATTATCTATCTTATTTTCATCGTAAATCTCATCTCACTGGTTTGCTTCGTTATCAAATTTATCCCCGACCGAGGGGGCAATAACGTGGTCATCATCTAATTCTCACTGAGTCATATCAAAGTTCTCTTCTTCTATAGTTTCACTATTTTCTTCTCTGATCGTATCGTCACTCATCATCGCAGAGTCAGTATCGGAGGAGACGTCAGGTGTCGTGATAGTATCATCGCTAGCAGTACTATCTACCAGTCCAGTCAGATCCATATCATCACTCACATCATCGGGCAAGATACCCAGACGCGCAGAGATTTCTGCCTCGACAAACTCTCTTTTACGACCATATTTTTTGGCGGAGTATTCGCGGAGGATTTCTCCTACTTTAGTATTTTTGTAATCTTGTGACCAGATGGAGTCGATGGAGAAGACACGAGAGGTAGCGTTGTTGATATTAAGTTTGAGATATGTTTTAAAGTTTGAGATACCGATGATGTCTTGAGCGGATAGTACGGGAGCGTATTCTTTTTCCAAGAATTCGGCATCGGGAGCACCCACCTTAAATGACTGGATTGTCCCTACATTACCAAACACGGCATCTTTGACTCATGTTTTGCCACTATCTCCGATGTTTTCTTTTCCTCAACCATCCAGCTGTGCGATATACTGGTGAGCCATAATGAGTGAGAGGTGATATTTACGTGCTTCAGACAAGATATCTGCAAAGGCCTCTGTCACAAAGTTCTGGAACTCATCTACATACAGGAAGAAATCACGACGCTCCTCTTCGGGCATATCGGCACGAGACATTGCTCCATTAGCAATTTGTGCTACAATCATCATACCCAGTAGACTAGTATTTCTATCTCCAATTTTACCTTTGGATAAGTTTACCAGTAGGATCTTACCTTGATCCATACACTCACGGAAGTTGATAACTGATTGAGTCTGACCGATGATATTTCTCATGATACGGTTGGTGGAGAAATCAACAAACTTAGCAGTAAGATATGGGATGATTTCTTCTTTTTCACGATCTCCGATGCTGGCGTAGGTCTTTTCCCAGAAGTTTTTGACGATTGCGTTTTGTACTTTGGATACTTTGTATTCTCTATATGCTTCATCGGTAAATAACCTTGGAATATCCAAAATCGTTGCTGGGTCTTCCAAATCCTCTAATAAAGTCAGACTTCCAAATTTAAAATACTCTTGGAGACGTGGTCCAAATACCTCAGGACCAAAGAGCTTGAGGAACATGGCTGTAGCATCGTTTACTACGCGATCTGCTTCGTTGATACTATTGATATGGTAGAGATTGAGTCCCATGGGGCGTTCTTCGTCTCCAGCATCAAAATAGATGACATCTTTGGCACGAGAAGCAGGGATATAATTGAGTACTGATTCGACCAGATCTCCATGCGGATCAATCATACAGAAGCCATCACCATTCCATGCGTCTTGACGAGCAAGAAACTCAAGTAATACGGACTTACCTCAACCAGATTTACCGATAATATAGTGATGTCTACTACGATCTTTACGTTTCATATATACCGGTGTAAACTTGTTACGGTAGACGTTAACTCCGATTAGTGATCCATCTTTAAATATCTTGAGACCAGTTTTGGTGACTGTTGTGGTCATGTTGACAGTTTTGCTACCATCTTCGGCAGTGATGATTTGATCTTCTGGGATATCTTTATGTTTGATCGGATCATAGCTGACTACTTCCACGTTTTCTTCAGTTTTGGTGCCTACTCATCGGTGATTGCTATCTGCAAATAGCTTAGGCAGCTTACCTTCTCTAAATGATTCACTGATCACACCAGTGACAACATATCCACTGTCTTCTTGGAGCTGTGCAAGATCGCTAGGAGAGGCAAGGACTTTATAGTCCATCCATTTAATAATAGGACTACGGTTAAATAATCCATCAGGAAAGTGAAATAGTGATGATAATGCGTTTTCTGAGAAGATATTCTTTTGGAATAAGAATCAAATTAGATGAAACTTCATCGCAATCACCCAAAATGGCTCCAGAAACCATTCAAACATATCACTGATGATTTGATTGTGATCAAGTTCGTTATTATATTCATCTTTGTATACGACAAAGGTAGATGCTATATTTCTCATGTTTTCCTTGAGTCTTACGGGATCATCACTTGCTCATGCAAGTAGTAATGATGCTTGAAATGCGTTTTTACCCGCTTCTTCTCCCATAATATTGAGAGCTTCTTCTTTGGATTTGGTCATACGGACCATATCTTTACCTCACTCGGTAGATTGTGCGTTAGGGTCTTTTTTTGCAAAGATTTTGATGATATTAAATGGACTCAACCAGTAATATCGTTTGCGTGGGTTGGTATATTTGCTGTCGTTACGATAGAGTCATTCGGATCGCTTGAGTGCTTTTTTGTTAAATGAGTCACCTACTGGCTTGATACTGATCTGGATGGTAAAGATATCCTCATTGCTGATCTTACCGATAGTATCAATCACGTTGTTGAGCGGATCATCTTCGAGTTGCTTATATGTTCTGATAGGAAATACGGGATCTTTGACTGGTTCCATAGCGATCACATCTTCGTATTTCCTGTCGAAGAATTTAGGCTTTTCGGTAACTTCGATCGTAGATTCGGAGTATTGTGCGGAGATTGCTCCCTCGACGATACTCTGATATTCAGGATACACTCACACAATAAAGGTTAGATTTCCATTGATGTAATGTAACATCATGGAGATTTTAGGCTTGTTAAAAAGCTTTTCCATGATTGTATCCATAAATGATAGCTCACCAAGCTTGTGCATACCACGAAATACCTGCGACATACGTCAGATTTTTTCTTTCATGTCTTTGGCGAGTTCTTTCTCTCTTTCGCGATCAGATTTAGTGTCTCCTCTGGGTACGAGCACTCTTAGGTAGATGATTCTGCGAGCATTGATCATATCATACAGAATTTCAAATGCACGTCTTGAAATCTTGATAATGATCAAACCAGCAATCAGGATGATGATCCAGATACCAATGGTTTCGAATATGGATCAAATCTGACTAGTTCCAGAGTTGGTTGGAGTTGTTTTTTGTCCTACTGATTGTTGGTAATTTTGAGTGCTTTGATTGATATTGTCACTCGCGCTACCCATCAGTCCTCCCCAAAACTGTGACCACAGTCAGCCTATACTCATATCAGGAGAACTCATTTTGGGCGTGATATCGAGTTGATCTGCTGCAGTATGTATAGCTTCACTAGGAGTTTCGGCCAGATATTGTGCAATTGCAGCGTTACCTCACATGAGGTCACGACACTGTGTTTTGTTGGTTCACCACGCGGTTTGGGTGAGTTTGGAAATATTATCACGATACTCTGGATGAGTGGTGAGGGTTTGGGTGAGGAGCTGTTGACAATCCAATAGGTTCATAAGGTTACAAGTTATAAGGTTTGTAAAGTAGTTTTTCGTCCTTGTAATTATACTGCTGTAGCGATAGAGAGTCAATTATGATGCTTGACGATTGGGTTATTATGTGATAGTATTTGACATTATATTATAATATAAAATAGACTTGTAAAGAGAGAGAGTTGTTATAAGTTTGGTACAAAAAATTAAACAAAAACTAAAAAAAAACCGGCGGGATCGCGATATTATGGAAAAAATATTAAATGAAGACAGGTATAAGTCATGGTTTTCTGTACTTACACACTTAGAAGTGTTAAAAGATGAATTTATGGCTTTAAGAGATTTGGGATTATGTCTTAAAAATCCCTTGAAGGAAAGCTTTGGTATGACGTTAATCTATGATGGCTATTCTTACGCAAAGACCATTCCTTTTCCTGTGCCTGGAACTGAAGACTTGCAAGAATCTCTTTTGATTGCTACGGCTAATGACCCAAAAGTTTCAGATACAGATCTTCGCACAGCAATTTACGAATTTCAAGGTCATATATTGAATCGAATGTCTCAAAAAGATGAGTTAGTTGATTTAGTTTGTCGTTTACAAAGAGACTTAGTTTTTTCTGGTGGATTATGGAGACCATCACCTGCTTGGGTAAGTGCTAATTTTATGCGAGAAAGATGTACTGAAGACATTGTTTGTATTTTTATAGAAAAAAGAAAAAATTAAGCCTTGGTTTTCCGAGATAAGAAAGTCCTCTTCGTTTTCGTTGAGGATTTTTTTGTATTCCTGCGTAGGGACGATCCATTGGGTCGTCCGATTGTTTGCTGATAGATAATCTAGATGGAGGACGAGGTGTACCTCGACCTTATCGTAGGGATTGTCTATATTCCTGTGTAGGGATGTGTGGTAACACGTCCGTTATGCGCTGATTATCACCTGACACATTACCATGTGTCCCTACGCAGGCGATGTATCAGATGCAATATATTGTGTCCCTACGGTAGGAATTATTTGGATTGCCGCATTTCTCGCAATGACGAAAAAGGACTCGCCGCGTCCCATAGGGATTCGTTCCACATTTTTGCGTCCCTACGTATCTATTTACTGCATTGTATGCCACATCGCAATTGCTGCGCATTGTCCTACATTGAGAGATTCCTTGACTCAAAGCATAGGAATATGGATGACTCAGTCTACTGATGCGAGAGTAGAGGCTTCTACTCACTCTGGCTCGTTACCTACCAGCAGTGCAAACTGACCATCCAGTGTTTTCCGATCGACTGATCCGATATCCCGACTGCTGTCTGTGATCTCGAGAGCATATACTGGTCCATAGGTCGTACGAGCATGTTGAATGGCTGACTGGATGGCAGTGATATCGGTCCCGTCGTGGTGACGTCATGGGTATTCTGCGATCGTGACAGAGAGCTCTGCTCCTAGTGAGGTTTTGATGACTTTGGGGTTGGATATGGGTGATGGTGTATATCATGTAATGATGATGTCTCGTCATAGTGCGTCTGCGGTGCGTACGATATTTCCTACATTGTAGGCACTGCGGAGGTTTTCGAGGATGATTGCGGGCATAGTTATATAAACATGATAAAATGGTTTTAGCTGGTATTGTGAATAAACATGACTATAGTCAGATATCCTTATTTTCCAAATCGAAATGCCAAAAATTTCACATCGATGGTCGTGGTTTAAGGTGGGTGGTTTGCTTGCAGGGATCATCTTTTTTGTGGTTTTTTATCTGATTACGATCAATACGACTAGTACGAAGGGGTATTTTCTTCGTCAGAGTATGAAGGAGCTGGATGGGGTAGATTTCCGTCATAATGTAGCTGCGTTTCAGCTTGCGATTGCCAAGAGACAACTGCGGGATAAGGTCAATGTAGATTTTGTATGACAGCGAAATCCTAGAGTTCAAAAACAAGAAAGTAACATCATCCGTATTGATGTAACACAATAAGTAGAATTTTAATCATTATTATCTCTGACATATGTGAACGATTATCGCGATTATTGCGTGAATACTAATGTTGATGGTGCTCGTAGTGCTACATGAGTTATGACACTTCTGGGCAGCCAAGAAGCTGGGAGTAAAGGTACTCGAGTTCTGAGTAGGAATACCTCCTAAAGCAAAGAAATTATGGACCGACGCTCAGGGTACTGAGTACACACTTAACCGAATACCATTATGATGATTTGTCAGACTCAAGGGTGAAGATCCTGATGATGAAGCAGATTTTCTGGCTGATGATAGCTTGATTACTGCATCGCTATGGCGTAAGATCGTGATCTTGCTGGCAGGAATATTTATGAATTTCTTGACTACGTACATTATCTTTGTGATTGTGTTTGCTGTAGGAGTGAAGCCAATTCAGATCTTGCCTGATGCAGTTGCTCCACAGTGACATATGTCACGCTTACTACCTACGATTTCTTCACTTCCAGCACTAGGATATATAAGTGATGCAATTGTCAATGAGCCAGTTCTGATTGAGCAGATTATGGATGATTCTCCAGCTCAGAGTCTGGGACTAGTATCTGGTGAACAGATCCTCCAGGTCAATGGTCAAACAGTTAATCCAATTAATTTTAGTGTCGTCCTTAAGGAAGCGGTAGGCTCACAGGTACCACTGTTGGTGCAGTGAGTGGATGACAATACTCGCACCGTTATGTATCAGTGTGATACTGAGTGTGTGCTGGGTGTAGCAATACGCTCAAGCCAAGAAGCAATACCAGCGGTACGTCTATGACGAGGATCATGGTGAGCTGCGTGGCAAGAGCTGCAAGCTCAAACTGCATTTACATGGAAGTGATTGGGCAAAATCGGATCGAGTTTGGTCTCGTTTAATGCAAAGGAAACTGGTGACGGTCTCAAGCGTATGTCTGGACCTGCAGGTGTGATCAAAACATGACAAGCAATATTTACCACAAGAGGTCGGTCAGCTTATCTTGCATTTGCATGACTCATCTCGCTGTCACTTGCGTTGTTTAACTTACTACCGATTCCAGCACTGGACGGAGGTAGAGTAGTATGATTCATCATCCAGGCAGTAGGAAGATTTAGCCCTCAGAAATACTTTGTTATTGAAAATTATATCAACATGTTCTTCTTTATTGCATTGATGTGATTGGGTATTTATATACTCTGACAGGATCTAGTGAGGGTGCGAGGATTATTTGGAGGATAAGATAGTCCATAAAGTTATTATGTTTCTTATATTTATAGAGTAAGTTTATCTGATTTTTTTATTATCAATATGTGCCATTTGCCAATCATATGAATGAGTCCTGGTAATAGTTACTTTAAAAATAAGGAAGTTGCCTATCTTCTGAGAGAAAGTATCAGAAGATATGGAAAAACCGCTGTAATGGTTCTTGATGAGCCTGCGACTTCCACGTATTTGGCTATGGGATACTCTCTTGAGAAGGCTACTAAAAAAGCTAGATTACAATGAAATGGACTTAAGAATAAAACAATATCGGTTTTAAATTCAATGTGACTCGATTCTTCTTTGATTGAAATTATTGATCGATCTAACGATATTGCTTCTCATGAGTGATATTTAGTTCAATTTGAAAAAACTATACAGTTATATAAAAATAATAGTGCTTTTATGTTGTCTGTTCAATGTACTTCAAAAGAAGTTTTAGAAAATAGTGGTAAAGAATATTCGCAGGAACAACTTGAACAAGCGACTCATTATTTGCTTTCAGAAATTGCTTTCTTGGAATTTGCTCCAACGTATTTCTGAGTAGACAAAATCAATTATATTTATCATAAGCCACGAAGAGTATATGAAGATTATATTGCAGGTATATTTGATTGATGTACTAGGTCTTACCTTGATTTTATCTTACTTGAGGCTCCATATGAGACTTATTTATCGCTAGGAGAAAAAGAATACTCAAGACTACAGATTATTCAGAATAGGTGATCGATTAGGTGTTCATATATTCCCTATATTTTATGATTTTTACATATTAATAAAGATTGATCTTTATCAGGACTATTTTATGATGTTATAAAAGATATCTCAAGTCATAATAATCTTTCTTTAGAGTTTACTGAACAGAGTGGTTATGGTGTTATTGCTTCAAGATTAAATCAATGATTTATAGATGTGTTCTGTACTCCCGTACGACCTACTAAAGCGAGAAGATTGGAGATGTTTTTCTCTAAATCATTAGCATCTAGTAATATTTATGGTTATGTTCATGAGGACTCACAATATGCTGATCTTAGTTTAGAAGATCTCAAAAATAATACTAAGATAAGAATTGCTGTGAAAGAAAATGATACTCATCATGATATTGTGCAAAAGTATTTTTCTTATGCAAGAATAGTCCGATTGCCTCAACTTGCTCCTGTAGGTACTGAAATTGAGTATGTTTTGGACAATAGAGCTGATATTGCTTTTTGGGAAGATAAGCTTGTTGATAAATATTTAGTAGATAGAGATATTGCTCCTGATATTTTGATACAAAAATGACGATGAAACAAGCCAGTAGAAATATATGATAACTGTATTGCATTACCTCGATGAGAATTTGAGTTAAAAGATATTGTTGATGCTAGTATTGATAAATTTATATAATATATGTCCACCACCACCAACAGCTACACATCACAATCAATCACACAACCCACAGAGTGGGTAGAGATTTTTACATCCAGTAGTGGGAGTAAGCAGATCATCTGCGAGGCTGACTCAATTATCAACTATCTGATTGTGGTGTGTGATGCACAAGTGGAGATTGATGTTACACATCTTGGCTGATCTCAATCTAAGATCCATGCAATTGTATTATCTTCTGGTATAGCGACAAGCCTCAAACTTACCGGTAGATTATCTGCATCTAAATCTGAGACCAATATCCATATTGTGTCCATGTGTACGCCACATAGTGATATCACAGTAGATGGTAATATCATCTTGGATCCGGGTATTGCATGATCGACTTGAAATCTCCTTGAACAAAATGTATTATTATGAGGTAAGCTCAAGTTACGTACTCTACCAGTCTTGGATGTCAGGAGTAATGATATCTCAGCATCTCATGCAGCTGTAGTAGATAGGATTGATCCGATGCAGATGTTCTACTGTATGTCGAGATGACTGGATCATACGCAGAGTACGCAGCTCATTATTGAGAGTACGATACGTAGTATGACTGATCATATCAGTTCAGATCCTATTATTGCTCCACTGGTGACCATGATTAGTAATCATATTTTATCCCTTACTGGTATCTCATGACCACAGATCCACGCACCAAGCAATCGATCGCATCGAGTATCGCATCACTTGCTCTCAACCCAGCAGAAACACTAGGAAATAGTATTGCCAATATGATGGACACTCCTAGTGCACCCAGTATTACCATCTCCAAAAAAGGTCAGATTAACCAATCATTGGACCAATATGAAAATGCGATTATTGAGAATAAGAAACATCATCCTTAGTATTTAAGTATTCTTATGAAATATCGAATATCGCACGTGCGTGCATTGTTAGGATCTGAAGAGTTTTGGAGTGAATATTGTTTTTATGTGTGTTATGCAGCCTTGATCTGATTTGTCGTGCAGGTGATGATTTTGGGCGTAGAGATGCATGATTATATGATTGTGGTTTCTATGCAGTTATTTTCTCTGATGGCGAGTGCGCTGATATTTGTTAGTCTGGACAATCACTTCCAGCCATCTAACAATGCAACCAAGATGCTGTATTTTATGATGACCAATGCGCCGTGGCTGGGTATGATCTACTATCGACAGGATGGGATGATGGGTGATGATATGATAATTTATCTGACTCTTTCAATGATCTCTACGGTGATTGGAGGTTGGCTATATGATCGTATGTTTGACCGCTGCTGTGACTATGGCTATAGACTCAAGACACTCTATATGAAATACAAAGAAACACTACATAACCATATTACTCGTAAACAATCTTCATGAAAATAATCAATGAATCATTTGTATGTTTGAACTGTACACAGATTGTGCCTACGGCACAGGGGACTTGTCGTAATCACTGCCCATATTGCCGAGTCTCTCAGCATGTGGATGGAGATCTACCAGGAGATAGATCGACAAGTTGTCATGGAGCCATGTATCCAACTATGTATGAGATCGCCAACGGCATGACCAAAGTCAGCTTTCAGTGCATTACATGTGGCAAAATCCATCGCAACAAAACCTTGCCCGATGATGATATGTTTGTAATTGATGAGAAGATCCAGCACTATAAGATCCTGCTTGAGCAAAAGATGTTACAAGCTCAGATGGAAGATGCAGGCAAGCCTAAGAAATGGAAGGGTAGGACGATTAGGAGATAGATTTTATCCAAATAATCCACCACCAGCAATATCTGAGTACGGAAGTACTTGGTTTTTTTGTGATTCAGATTGAGCAAATGCTGCCTCATCCACGAGATTATTTCGCTTATTATTGGCGTGACCTTTGGTCCGTCATCGTGTGACATCTATCAGACTCACGAGACGATCGAGTTCCATCCATAGTCACTGGTTGGCAACTGGTTTGCGGGCGGCGGTGCGTCGACCGTTGCGTTTTCGGTTGGTGATTCGAGATTCGATACCGTTTTTGACATACTGGCTGTCGGTGATGAGTGAAGCGGACTGTATCTCATGCTGGACACAGTAGTTGAGTGCTCATATTGCTCACATGAGTTCCATCTGGTTGTTGGTGACATTGACGTAGCCATCAGATAGTAGTGCAATCTGTGTTTTATCATGCTCTAGTAGTGCAGCAGCTCGTCAGCCGTATCATGGGTTTCCGATCGATGATCAGTCGGTGTAGATAGTTATAGGGTTCATAAAATTTATAAGGTCTATAAAGTAGCACCATTTCGGATGTTCGCTTACTCAAACACCTATAGTAATACATCTAAATGAATGTTATAATGATGATGTGGTGCCCAAAAACAAGCAATAAACTAGCTACATAGTACTAACCACTATTAGTATTTTTTATGGATTTTCATTTTCTTCATTCTCTTTTCCTTTTACTACATATTCAGCTACATCACTGATGTGTTCTTTGATTTCGAGTATATTATCCTTGATCGCGGCAAAGTGCTGATGAGAGTCACGTATGCGATGGGCGATAGCCTTGAGGTCCTTGTTAAATAATACAATCCAGGCGACAGCTTCTGTCCCGATAAATATCATAAACCCGATGACCAGCATCCACCAAGTTCCCAATAATCATGGAAATAATACTCCAATTAAGAAACTAGGTACGAAGGTAGCGCTCGCTCGGATAAGTGTGGATAACACAGAATTGAGTCAGAATCTCACAATATTCATATGACCTATTCCTGCCAAAATTGGTAAAAATGATCTGATGTGAAGAAACTTACCAATATAGAATATTTTATCTCCGTATTTTTCAAGTGCGGCTTGAGCACTGTAGAGGTGTTTTTTCTTAAAATATCGAGTATCGGGCTTATTATATAGTGCGTCGCCTACTTTGCTCGATGAATAATATCCTATAAAATCGCCAACAATAGTTGCGATGACTGCAAATGTGAACATGATGATGGCTGACCACCATCTATGGTTTGCTCACAGGATGAGTCATGAGGTGTACAGTAGTAGGTCAGCTGGTATAAAAAAGCCAAAAATCGTCCCCATCTCCAACATTAGTCATATAGAGATGATAACCGTAGCAAGTATTGTAGGCCATAGACCTCAGCTACTAATGTTATCATAAAATTGCTGCTGTACTTGATTTGTTGGTAGTGTGGGAACTGTTATTCCAGCTTGATAATTGATTGATTCATTGTTATTCATGTTTTAATTGTAGCTGTTTTATGCTATGATTGCAAATATTTACCAGAGAAGGTAGAATATTTGTTGACTTTTTGATGGTGATATTTGATGTATTATTTGAAATATTATTTTGATGGAGACAGATCCGCAGATCGTTTATTTTATGATCAAATGATGATGATTTTTTTGGTGGATGTTTCTCTTGAAATTGATAGGGTGATGCGTATATCATAATCATACAAGACACAGTATGTTGTATCTGGATATCTTTCTCATACTACATCTTGTGTTTTCATTTATATTATAACTATGTATCATTATGGCTGTAGTAGGTAAGAAAAAAGTAACAGATGGTATCAAACTCGACGGTAGTACTGGTGTCTTTCATAAATTATATGTAGATCAAAAAAGAGCAATCCGGTTCCCGGAAGAACTCAATGTACATCAAGATGTAGTAGACCGGGGTAATATGACTGATAGAGAAAGATGATTATTTACCAACCTTATCGGATATTTTGTTACGTCAGAACTATTGGTACAGAATATTATCGGAGAATCATTTTTCCCTTATATCAAAGACCCAAGAGCAAAACAAGCAATGACTGCTCAGATGTTTATGGAGGATATTCACTCAGATTTCTTTGAGATGATTATCAATACCTTTTCGATGGATAGGGATGCAGTTTATAATATGACTACAACCAATTCACTATTACGTAAAAAGCAAGAGTGGGTAGCTGCTGCTGCTGATGTGATAAGCGTGTGATGAGGTGGAGTTAATCCTGATACGATTGAAGGTAAGAAAGCAATTATTCATGCTATCTTGATGAGTAGCATTATTCAAGAAGGAATCTTTTTCTATTCAGCGTTTGCACTATTCTTGGCGGTACGTGAGACTGGTAAGATGAAGAATGTTTGTAATGGTATCGACCTTGTGTTGATTGATGAGAGTATGCATCTGAAA
>Ga0105050_10003790_pt1 | contig 20684 bp, 15 predicted proteins | sample FRY01_FD_78088 | JGI IMG/M metagenome (GOLD analysis project Ga0105050, IMG submission 78088) | Freshwater microbial communities from Lake Fryxell liftoff mats and glacier meltwater in Antarctica - FRY-01 | ecosystem: Environmental > Aquatic > Freshwater > Ice > Glacier meltwater ...
CCCTGGTAGTCGCTGGTTTTTAGATCCGTGGGCAGCTTGTCGAGCGAGACCGGGGCGGGCTTGATGGCGACGGTTTTTTCATGCGTGGGGTCATGCAGGGTGACGCTGTTTTTGGTGCGCAGGGTATTGGTCGCTGCTTTGGCGATGGACTGCTGGTAAAGCACCTCCGCACTGGCCTGACCGCGCACTTGAGGCAGGCCAAATTTAGGTAGCGTGAGGGTCTCGCCGACGCCGAGTTCAGGGGCATCTGTGGGCCAGGTCGGGCGGTAGATGATGGTCAGTGGTTCATCGGCTTCGTCTTTGTCGATGTTCCCGAGAGTCATCTGCTGGCCGCTGCGGCCAGCAGCGCGGAGGAAGGGCAGCATGGTGTCTGTGGGCACCTCACCGGTGCCGGGGACGAAAAAGCCTGCGCCCTCTCTGGCGAGGTAGTAGAGCCGCATCTGGAGTGTGGGTGAGCCGACATCATGCGGGCCGCGATGGATCCAGGTGAAGCCTTTGCGGTCTTTAAAGGTGAAGCCTTTGTAGGGTTGCTCATTCACCACGGTGGCGTTTGCCGCGTTGTTCGTGCCGGAGATCTCGATGTCTTTCGAGGTGCGGTTGATGCCAGTGCCTTCAAAGGGCTGCGGCAGTAGGGGTAGTGGATACGGCTTGATGAGCAGTGTGCCAGCAGTGGCGGTGTAGTCGAAGAGGCTGTCGCCAGGGTCTTTGATGCCATCACCATCCTGATCATAAACGCGGCGCACTTTGTAGGCATGGATGGCGGGGCGGCTATCCGTGGGGTCCGTGTAGGCGAGCAGGACAAAGGCCTGTGAGGTGGTGGCGGTGATATTCAGGTCATCCCGCAGTGCGTAGGCGCGGCCACCGAGCATGAAGGCGTGCTCTTCGTTCGGGTTGTAGCCGATGCCGGGCGTGTTTTGATAATAGACGCTGCCTGCGGCCCTTGGCGCATCGAGATCATCTGTGCCGACCCCTTGAGCGATGACGATCTGCGGCGTGGTGCTGGCGGGGTAACTGACGTCGTAGCTGCCGGTCTTCCCTGGCACATAGAGGTTCTGGAAGTCGGCGCTCGGCGCGGTGATTTTCCTGAACCAGCGCACGGTGAGTGTGTTGGCACCAGTGAGTGCATTCACCGGGATGATGGCACCCATGTTAGCGGCCACGAAACCAACGGTGAAGGGATTCAAATATCCCGCCGGGTAATAGTGCAGTCCGCTGACGATGTAGCCCGCGTTTTCATGCCCTGCTGGCGGCGTCAGGCGCGTGCCGACGGTTGCAGGCGCGTTGGTGATGGGCTGGAGCGTATCTGCCTGGACAGTGTAGTTCAGCAGGTTCGTGGCATTGGGGATAGTGGCAGAAAGGATGAACTGCGTGCTGCTGAGGATGCTGGTGATGGTGGCGGTGCCGCTGATGCCCGTGCCGGTGACGACCATGCCCACCTCTAGCCCTGCCGTGCTGCTGACCGTGACGGTGGTGATGCTGCTGGCCGTGGTGCTGGCGGAGCTGAGCTGGGTGCTGCGTGTCTCTGCCTGGGTGTAGAGATTCACATACCAGATCTTACCGCTGCTGCTGAACTTCAGCAGGGAGCGGTTACGCTTGTCCGTGCTGGTGGGATTGAAGCTGACGATGAGGCGCTGGGTGGCTAAGTCGATGCTGGCCTCTGCCTGCGCGGGGTCGTCTTGGAAGATGATCTGCGGCAGCGTGCCACCAGTGAAGGGCACGCCTGTGGCGGTCGTGCTGCCAGTGTCTTCCACCGTGTAATGGGCGTAGTCGCTGAGGTTCGGTGACCAGCGCTGCCAGTAGCGGTCTTGGAATTTCGGCCATTGGATGCTGAAGATACCCGTCTCTAACCAATAGAGCGAAACTTTGCTGTAGGCATCACCACTGGCCGGATTGCCATCGTCAGGCAGATTCGCCGCACTGGTCTCACGCTCGGCAAAATAGGCCGCGCTGCCATTCGCGCGGACCTGGGTGCCGTAGTAGCTGGCCGCATTCTGACTGCCGCTGACGACCGGGCTGGCCTGTAGCAGGCCGTCATTGTTATGAGGCTGGAGTTCTTTGCCGAGATTCACGGTGACTTCGGTGACGTCGGGTGTGCGGATAATGTCCACGACGTCATAACCTACCTGCTCATAGATGCCGCCTGCCAGCCTGACGTTCCCGAGATACTCGACGAAGATGCGCCCTTCCACATTGTAGGCATGGAGCTGGGCGATGCCGTTGTATTTGTCTGTGGAAAGTGTGGTCAGGTTCTGGCTCGGCGGATCGTAACCGGGGATCTGCACTTCCTGCGCCACCGCTTTCGGCACCACACCGTAGAAGGCGGGGTTCACGGTGGTAATGCGGCTGTCCCTGATCTGCACTTTTGGGCCGTCAAAGCTGCCCTCGGTCCAGAAGATGGTACGCACTGGGGCGCTGGTGTTTGAGGACACCGCAAAGACTTCCGTCAAGGTCTCGTAGCCGCCATTGCTCGTCAGGTTCAGTGAGACCCAGGTGACGCTGACGCGCCCTGGCTGGTTGGCATAGACCTTCTCTGCATGTGGGCTGTAATAATAAGAGGTGGCCGGGGTGACGAGGCTGGTGGTAGCGCTGGTGATGGTTTGATTGGCATTACCCGCGAGCGTGATGATGTAGGGGCCAGTGCCAGTGATATTGGTGATCGGCTGCCCCAGCAGGCTGGCACCGACGATGAGCGCGGCGTGGGTGGTCGAGGTGGTGACCTGGGTGCCGCTGGTGCTGCTGGCTGTGACCGTGACACTGCCCAGTGCCAGGGGCGTGACGGGGGCAGGCAGTGAGCCAAAGGGACGCGAGGTTGAGGAGCTAAGGGTCTCACAGGCATTGCCTGAGAGCGTGATGGCTCCGGTGCCCGTATTGATGGTGGCGACGGTGCGCCCGAGCAGTGCAGAGCCGCTGACTAGAGCTGGCGGCACAGGGGTGGCCACGGTGACATCGCTCGTGGCCGTGGAACTGGAGTTCACCACGACGAAACTGGCTGCGACGAAGGTAGTAATCGGCTCACCAAACCCCAGCGGCTTGATGCGCCAGTAGTTCGCAGGAGCGGGAGTGACGGCGTCTCCCGTCACCAGCGGCGGGGTGATCTGATCACCCAGAAAGTAACGCGGCACGCCTGAGGAGAAAATATTGCCCACCGTCGAGCGCGTGAGCACGATGGTATTGTCCCCCGTGGAGGGGTAGCGGTCCGCATGATCAGTCGTGGGGTAGGCTGGTGTCGCACCCGTGGGCTCGGTCGGCGTGTTATCGATAGGGCCACTGGCGCCTGCGGCCTGACCTACGGCGCGGAAGTTACTGTCGGCAGGATTTTGCGGCAGTGTCAGCTGATTGTTGCCGACGGGCAGCGCACCCTGGTAGAGGCCGTTGAAGTTGGAGGCCTTGAGTTCGAACTGCGCCTGTGCGGCTGGAGTCAACAGCAGGCAGCCGAGAGTGAAAAGGAGGAAGCGTTTCATAACAAATGACAATTTCAGAAGGACGAATGAGTGGAAGTGGTTTACGGCCTTGACGCATCACGAGCAGGAGCGTGGCCTCTGGCATGACTTTGACCCTGGACATACCGGATGATGTGCTGGCCGCGGTGCCCGTGCCGGGGCCACAAAAGCAGCGTTTCTTGATGCTCAAAATCGCCAGCATGCTGTTCGCTCGTGATTTGTTGAGTCTGGGTAGAGCCGCAGAACTGGCGGGCATAACGAAGCCCGACTTTCGGCAGGAAATCGGAGCATGTGGCATCGCTCGTCACTACAGTGAAAACAAACTGGCTGCTGTTCTTGCCTATGCTCATGGTGCGTGATGCTTCGGCACTTTCTAGTCCCGCCATCATTGGCAGCTTGGACTTGTTGCATGAGTAGTTTGTAGAGGTGCGCATCCCCTCCAAGGTCGCTGAAGAACTTAAGGCACTGCGTGATGTTACGGCTAAGTCAGCTCTGGCTGCTGTGGCCGCAGCAGGCTGGTTCATTGAGCTGCGTCTGTAAGCACGTTTTTTTATATCTTGATCACTGGCGGCCGGTCTCCTCACTGTCGCAGGCGAGTGCGCGTGACGCCAAGAAAGTGGAACAGGTTTGCAACCTGTTTGTCCCCGTTGCTTGGAAATTCCCCGGGCAGAAGTCACTGCATCATCTTGGGCCATAACGCAGCCCAGGAGACTGCGCGGACAGGTTGCAACCCTGTCCCACTTTCTTGTCGCTGCTGAGTGTGGCTTCATCGCGGCGGGTAGCTTGGGACTCACTCAGCTCCACCAGCGGAGGATTTCTTCAGAGACACGGGCTGCGCTGCCGCTCTGCCGCCGGTCAGCAGCTTCTCAATAGCGGCCAGCTTGGCATCCCGGGCCTTGTCCTTCGCTTCCAGCGCGGCGAGGCGCTTGTCTTGTGCGGCGAGCCTGGCTTTGAGATCGGCGTTCTCGTCATGCAGCGCCTTCACCTCGGCATCTTTCTCCTTTTTGATCTGCTGCGTGGCGGAGACATTCAGCTGGAGATGGCTTCGTAATCCACGGTGCGGAAGTCCTTCACCTCACGACCAAAGACCACAACGCTTTCACCTTCAGGGTGCGAGGCAGCGCGAAATCTATCCTTCTCAACGGCGATGACTTCCGAGACGACCTCCCTGGTGTTGCCGATTATGCGCACGCGTTCACCTTTTTTAAGACTGGTCGCCAGCATGATCCAGCCATCTTTAATCACGGCTTTTTTGTAGATGTCAGGCACCGCATCCGTGTGCTTGGAGACGGCCTGGGGAAAAACTTTTTCTACCTGCTGGGCGATGAGTTTTTTGTGTGGCCGCTCTGCATTCATAGTGACGTCGATGTAGTGGTAATCAGTGACTTGAAGTGCGAGCACCGTCTCAAGGTCGGCGGCACCATCCGTGATGCCATCAATGTTCTTGATACGTTCATCAGAAGCCGCACTGAAAGTTGCGGCCACCGCGCGTCCGCTGCATAGCAGGGAGAGATCGTTCAGGCCGTTGGCTGGCGAGCCCGCGCTCGTGCCGTTGAAGTTCAAGCTGAAGTGCGCCGGGAGGTTGTAGCCGCTTCCTCCACCGCTCACCACCAGCTTCGCCTGTGTGGGTGAGGTGGTGCCGATGCCGACGTTGCCGCCGTTTGTGATAGCCATATATATCGATGGATTCACATGCGGAGTGGCATCCGAGGTTGATCCGCCGAAAAGCATGCCTGCCGATCCGCTGTGGCACATCAGGTTCAACCAATCTGTGGAGCCGTTGAAAGCCGTGCCAAGAGTGGTGGAGAGAAATTTGCGTGACTGACCGAGATAAAGTGTGTCTCCGATTGGCGTAAAAGAGGTATTGGGGGCACCTGTACCCAGCATCATGTTTCCATGAACCTGGAGTCGATGATTCGGGGTAGTGGTGCCGATGCCGACGTTGCCATTGGGATTAATACGCATCCTTTCGGTGAATGTCGCGCCACCGACGTTGGTCAGGTTAAGCTGGTTGGAGTGGCCGAACTGAATCGCCGTGTTTAAAGAGCCGGCAATCATTGGGTTGATGCCAGTCTTCTTCACGATGCCCAGCCTGGCCTCACCATTGCTGTCCACCGCAATCATCGCATCGTCCGACCGGGCCAAAATGCTGCCACCGACTTCCAGCTTTGTTGCGGGCGTGATGGTGGTGCCGATGCCGACGTTGCCACCTGCTTGATTCAGCAGGAGATTCGTGGTGGTGGAAGCACCGTTGTAAGCCTGAATCGCCCCGTAGTTGTCTGTGGTGTTGTAGCCGATGAGCAGGCGCTTGGTGGTGTCTGTATTGCCTCGGATATTGAACTGAACGGGCGGTGCGCCAGTGTCGTCTCCTTGCAGAAGGAGCTTGGTATTCGCCAGTGCACCTGCGAGCGTAGCGCTGCCGATGCCTACCTGACCGGCGGCATTCCAGCGCAGCGCATTCACCTGAGTGGCACCATTCACAGAGCCGAGCGCACCACCCGCAGCGCCGTAAAGCACGGGGCCATCTATGCCCGTGCCATTGAAGGTGCGGCCCGTGCCATACCAGCCGATGCCGTAGTTCGCCGGGACACTGCCGCCGGTGACGGCAGCAGTGGTGGGATTGATGGTGAGATCCGATGATCCAGCAATGGTGTCCGCTGCGCGTGCACGGAAAGCATAGGCGGTGCTGGTGAGCTGCTGACGCGGGCTGATGGGTGAGTCGCTACCAGTGATGCCGTCAGTCCCACTATCCACGATGACTTCCAGGAAGCGGCTGACGCCGCTGCTGGTAAAGATGGTGTCCAGCGGCGGACGCGACTCACCAGCGAGAGTGCCTGTGACGGCGATGCCCTGCCCGAGCAGCACGCTGAAGTCCCCATTGGCGATGGTGACGGTCTGCTCCTCTGTCCACAGCCGGTTTGGGGAGGTATTCGGAGCCGAAAGAGCAGCCCCGCCGCTGGAGGCGGTGTCCCAGATGCGGAAGACGATCTTTCGGTTCACCGGTGCGGCATTGCCAAGCCCGACGCCGCCGCCGGAGTCCGTGACACGGCCCTGGTAGTTTAGGAACGGCGGCACGGTCTGGGCGTGCAGTGAGCCGAGCACGAGGCTCAGTGTGGCGAGGAGGTAGGCGGTCTTATTCATGGCGTTGTTCGTTTCAGAAAGGGTTATTCAGGGGGCGTCTTCGGGTGCGTTTTTGGTTATCAGTTTTCAGTTTCCGATTTTGGTCACGGCACTACCAGCACGCCGTCCTCGGAAGCGCGGCGTAGCTCAAAGGTGCCGTCCACCTGCAAGGTCTGGCGGTGCAGGCCAGTGATGGTCTCACGGTAGGTGCCGCCGATGACGCTGCTGCCCCAACCAGAAGGTGTGGTGCTGCTGCCGGGCGGCAGGGTGGTGAAGGTGAACGTGCAGGTGCGGGCGACGGTGTAACTCTCCACGCCTGCGGCCAGAAGCGGGTCACTCGGCAGTGCGCGCGGCGCTTTGTTGTCATGATCCGGGTGGTACTGATGCACGAAGGGATTCGTCGGGTCCGTGTAGGGAAGGGTGATGGTGCGGGTGAGCGCGCCCGGAATGGCGACACTGCCCGTGCCGGTGCTAGTAGCCAGATCCAGCGGCAAGTGCGCGGCGACGAGGCGCTGCGCGGTCGCCTTGGCCCCAGCGGTGGACTTTAACAACGACTCCTGGGTGCAAAGGCTGATCTGCCCCGGTGTGGCCGCCAGCTCACCGAGGAAGACCTGGGAGAGCAGGCGTGTGGTCTTCGGCACGTCACTGGCCACATGCAGCAGCGTGCGCAGGGTGAACGGGCTCGGCGTGCTGGTGCCAATAAGCGGCGGTGGCGCAGCGATGGTGACGTCTGGCGAGCTGATGGCATAACCGCTGCCACCCGCCGTGATGGTGACGCCGGTGACAGAACCGCCGGCAACTGCCGCCGTGGCCGTGGCCGGTGTGCCCTGCGGCGGAGCGCTGAGGGTGATGACGGGATTCGCCGTGTAGCCACTGCCGGACGTGACCACAGTGATGCTGGAGACGGCCCCGCCCCGAATCACTGCCGTGGCTGTCGCCGTAGTGCCCGCGGTCGGCGGGGCGACGGTGACGGTGGGAGCCACCACGTAGCCTGTGCCACTGAGAGTGGGCGTGATACTGACGATCTGGCTGCCATTGCTCAGTGCTGTGGCCGTGGCCGTGGCCGTGACCTGCGTGACTGGCGGAGCGATGGTGACCACTGGCGGTGTGGTGTAGCCAAAGCCGCCCGTGCCCTTGATGGCGACACTGGTGACGACTCCGTTGGTGACGGTGGCGGTGGCCTTGGCACTGTTGGTGACTTGGCTGCTGACATTGGTGACGGAGATGTCTCCCACCCATAGGCCGCTCAACACGGACTTCTGCGCACTGACGGGCAGGTACACGTCCATGAGATTGCCGCTGTCCGTCACACGCAAAAAGGAGCCAAAGAGTGCCGCATCACCGCCAGCCGTCATGAGTGACCTTTTGATGCCGATGCTCAGCTCGAGACTGCTATTGGCCCCAATGACCTGCACCACCGGCGCGCCGAGGCTGATGTCCGTCTCAGTGATCCCCAATGTGCCCGTGGTGCGCAGCACGAGCGGCACCGATCCGGTGATGGCGGTCTGTGTCGCTGGTGCGGCCACGCTATCTGCCGGCGTGAGCGTGACGGTGACATTGGCCCCGGTGCGGTTGCGGATACGCGCGGTGATGACGGAACCCGTGCGGCCAAAAGCGAAGCCGTTGTTCGTGCTGAGGCTCATTTCCAGAGGCGCATAGAAATTCCCCACCACCTCAGAGGAGAACCAGTACGCCTTTGTGCGGTCCACCAGCAGTGCGGTGGAAAAAACCTGCTGCGGGTTATTCGGTCCCAGTTCGCCACCCACATATTGGAAGACTTTGGTATTCGCCGCGATGGCAGCCGGGAAGGTGGAGAAGTAAGTGGCGAAGGTAGCGGCCCCGCTGCCCGCCTTACTGGGAAAGCCGAGCAAGTTTGCCCCATTGCGCACCCATGAGTTCGCTGGTGGCTGAGGCGACTGCTTGATGATCACGCTATGATTCGTGGAACTCGTGCCCGTACACCGCACGAGGTAGGCAGTCTGGCCGGGCAGGCGGTTGAGATTACTTTGTGCTGGCAGGCCGCGCTTCCACACCTGCCATTCTGGCGTGCCAGAGCTGGGGATCAGCGGTGATTCGATGAACTGCACCTGCGTCGGATTCGGGCTCCACAGCCACACTTCCGTGACCGCCACTGGCATGATGTTTCCGATGATGTCCGCCGGCCCATTGCCCACATTGCCGATGGCGTCCGCCTTTGCCTCACCAGAGAGGTAGATGGCATTCATGCCGCCTTTTAGCGCATAGGTTTCTTGCAGCCATTGGGCAGAGGCGGAAGAGACGCAAAGCAGAGCGCCGAGGGTTAAGAACAGAAGTTTGCGTTTCATAAAGTAGATCAGTCGGATTCGTCGGATCATCTGGGCTACCGCACCGTCAGCCGGTAAAACTCCCTGGTCCCACCCACCGCCGGGGTGGTGAAGGCGGAGAGCACGCTGGCCTGCGTGGCGCTGTAAGCAGGTGCTCCTGCCGCCACTGTGCCGATGGAGAAAGGCACGCGTGTCCAGGTCTTCACGTCCGTGCTGCGCTCGATGCTGTAAGTCTTCCCTGTGATGCCGTAGAACTCGAAACGCACGCTATTCGCAGCCTTCTCTTTGATCTCCAGGGCGAAGCGCTCCGTGGCATCGCCAGCAAAGGTGCCTGCGAGGTATTCATCCCAGTTGCTCTGCCCATCTTTATCCAGATCACCATTGCGGTCGATGAGGTGGAGCGGCCAGTTGCCGTTTTCATCAGGGTAATAGCCTGCCTGATAAAGCTGCCACATCTCCCAGATGTCCGGCAGGCCATCGCCATCCAGATCCTCACCCAGATTCAGATCCAGCCGCACCTGCTCGCCCCCCTTCCCTGCCGTGAGATTGCCACTGACCTCGATGGGATAAAACTTCACGCCATTCATCTCCACCACCAGACTGAACAGCCCCAGCGCAGGCACCGCCTTGGCATTGTAAAGAGTCGTACCGCTGCGATTTTGGTCGATGAGGATGCGTAGCTCGTAGTTCTGATCCAGTCGCGAGGTGGAGTCGATCAGCGTTCTCCCGATCTCCACCCCACCCTTCAGCAGCACGATCATCGCACCTTCCGCCGTGATCGTCTGCCCCACCTGATCCCGCACCGTGCCGTAGAGCGTGTAAAAAGGAGCCGGTGGAAAGGCGCTCAAAGAGCCAGCCATGTGGCCTAACAGAGCGAGGAAAAGGAGAGACGAGCGCATAACGTAAAGGTTTTCACCCGTCCTATACCCACAGCAGCTGCCGCGTTACACACCCTGCGATATTTTTTTATTCAGCACCTTCAAAAAGCCGCTCTTGCTCTTTTCCCGTATGGCGCGCTTTTTATACCGCACCTATGGCCAAGCAAATCAAGATGAACGAATCCGACTTCCCCACGACGCACTTGACGCTGGTCCAGATCGTGCAGGGCACGGATAAAAAACGCGCCGCGATGGCGCTGGAAGACATCTGCGCACGCTACTGGTACCCCATTTATGCCTTCCTGCGCCGCACCGGCCACAATGCCGAAGACGCGGAGGATCTAACGCAGACTCTTTTCCAAAGACTCGTGGCGGATGAGTCCCTGCAAGCCGTGCAGCAGGAGCGTGGCAGACTGCGCTCCTTCCTCATCGGCATGGTGAAGCGCCTGATCAGCAAGCAGCAACGCCACGACAATGCCGATAAGCGCGGCGGTGGTATCACGGTGCTCTCGCTCGATGAAACTCAGGCCGATGACCGCTACGCCCACGAGCCCGCCGACCTGCGTGATCCCGAACGCCTCTACGACCGCGCCTGGGCCATGCAACTGCTTGACTCCGTCCGCGTGAAGCTGCGTGAGTCCTTTGAAAAAAATGGCCGCAGCTACGACTACGAGACATTCGAGCCGTACCTCGACTGGGACGACACTCCAGCGCCCTACACCGAACTCGCCCAACGGCTGAACTCCAAGGAACCCGCCGTCCGCGTGCTCGTTCATCGCCTGCGAAAAAAATTCCGCGATTTACTCGAAGCTGAAGTCTCGAAGACCGTCGTCAACACCGAAGACATCGCCGAAGAACTGGCCTGGATGCGCGAAGTGCTGCGCTCTGCCTAAATGCCCGAAACTCATGCCCGACTCACTCGACATCTTTGTGGATGATGCCCTGCGTGAGTTTGACGCCGCTCTCACGAGTTATGGCGAGAGCGCAGGCGATCTCATCGGCCCCTATAAGCTGATCGAGGAACTCGGTGTCGGCGGCTTCGGCATCGTCTGGCGCGCGGAGCAGTCCCAGCCGGTGCGCCGTGAAGTGGCGCTGAAAATCATCAAGGCAGGCATGGACACGCGCGAAGTCATCGCCCGCTTTTCCGCCGAGCGGCAGGCACTCGCCGTGCTGGATCATCCGAACATCGCCAAAGTCTTCGATGCGGGCGCGACGCCGACAGGACGGCCTTACTTTGTCATGGAACTCGTGCGCGGCGCATCACTCACGAAGCACTGCAATCAACACGCGCTGTCACTACCAGAACGGCTAACCTTGTTTGCCGATGTCTGCCGCGCCGTGCAGCACGCGCATCAGAAAGGCATCATTCACCGCGATCTGAAGCCCTCGAACCTGCTGGTGACGCTAGTGGATGGGAAGCCTGTTCCAAAGGTGATCGACTTCGGCATCGCGAAAGCCACAGGAGACGAACGGCTGACGGAAAACACCCTGGTCACAAGCTTGGATCGCCTCATGGGCACGCCCGCCTACATGAGCCCAGAGCAATCCCTGCCAGGGATGGACCTCGACACACGCACGGACATCTACAGCTTGGGCGTCGTCTTATATGAACTGCTAACCGGTCAGGTGCCCTTTGAAATCGGCAGCGATGGCCGAGTGAAACATGAACGCGATGCGCAGAAGCCCAGCACGCGTATCAAATCACTCACTGCCGAGCAACTGCGCAGTCTCGGTGTAACGCAGCGCGTTGAAGGGCCAAAGCTCATCGGCCTGGTCAAAGGCGATCTCGACTGGATCGTCATGAAGTCGCTGGAGGAAGACCGCGCACGCCGCTACGATTCCGCGAATGCGCTGGCAGAGGACGTGCAGCGCTTCTTGTGCCAGCAGCCGGTGATGGCGTGCCCGCCGACGACGTGGTATTTTCTCACGCGCTTCACGCAGCGGAACAAGCTCGCGGTGGGTGCGGCGGCGGCCATCGTGCTCGTGCTGATCGGAGGCATCACCACCACGACGTGGATGTATTTCAAGCAGAAGCAGGCGCTGGTAAAAAGCCAGCAGGTGTCGAAATTCATGAAGGACATCCTGACGCAGGCAGGGGTCACGAAGGCTCTCGGGCGTGACACGACGATGATGCGCGAGATCCTGGATAAGACGGCGGAGCGCATCGGCACAGAGCTACGGGCCTACCCATCGGTGCAGGCAGAACTGCGTGGTGTCATCGGCCAGACGTATGAGGACATCGACGAGTATGAATTGGCGACGAAGCAGACCGCTGAGCAACTGCGCCTGCGTCGGGAAATCCATGCCGGAGATCATGCCGAGCTCGCCACGGCGCTCATGGATCATGCCTCCGCTACAGAGACGACGGGGCGCATGAAGGAGGCGGAGTCCTTAGCGCGCGAAGGGCTGGCAATGTGGCAGCGCTTGGCAGGTGAAGACGATCCTCGCACGGGTGGAGCGCACGCTTTGGTAGCCTGGATACTGATCAAATCTGGCCGTGCGAAAGAAAGCGAGGTGCCTGCACGGCAGGCGATCATCCTGTGGCGGAAGCATCCAGCCGATGAACGGCTGAGTAATGCACCGCGCGCGCTCGAAGCGGTGCTGCACAACACCAACAGGCACGACGAATCCATCTCGGTGAATTATGAAAAGCTCGAAGCACTGAAAAAGCAGCATGGCCCTGAGCACCCTGATGTGATGCTGTGCATGGACAATCTGGGCGTGGAGCTGTGCCGCGTGAAGCGCTGGGACGAGGCCGAGCCGCTGCTGCTGGAGTCGTTGCGGCAGGGGGAGAAGTTTCATCCGAATGGAAGCCCGGTCGCGGATCACGCCTACGCCGCGCTCTCCCGCATGGCAGCAGCGCGTGGGCAGTGGGACATGCAGATCCAGCGCGCCCGCGACTCGCTGGCTGCTTCAAAGAAAGTCTTCTCCGAAAGCCACCGCTACTATCGGGAAGGCTGTAACGTGCTCGCTGCTGCCTTGACTCAGCAGGCGGAGCGGTGCGCCGACGAGGCGTGGAAATCAAAAGACCCTGTTATGGCAAAGAAAGCGCTGGGCTTCATCGATGAACATCGCCGTGAGAAAGACTTCGCCAGCGAAGCCAACTGCCGAAGACACGAAGCGGATCAAGAAGGCCGAGGCGCTACTGCTAGCGGCTCTTGAAGCGCTCAGCGTATTCAGCGTCGAGCTCGATAAAGCGCTGCTCAAGCTCTACGAGACTCAGCGCCGCGATGGCTTCTTCCGAGGTGACAGGCTGCTGCAACATCCGCTCCAGCATCTGAACTTTTGTCCGTGCTGCTCCGAGGAGAATTCCTTCGTTGAGGGCCTCAATACGGCCTTCAGCTTTGAGTCTTTGAGCGAGTGACATAATCGGTTCTTTATGTTGCGTGGTGTGTTCCAAACTACGGGCGATCTGGTCCAGGTCAATCGCCGTATCTGCGTGCAGCACATAGGTGTAGCTCAGCAAAATCAAACTTTGGGAGACCTGCCAGCCTCGGCGCTGTGCTTCGGTGTTAAACCATTTGAGGAAACCTGCGACATCCTTTGTCCGCGCTAGCTTCATGAGCTGCATCACCAGTCGTAGTTCATCGTGCGTTTCATCGCGAGCCGGGTCGGATTGTGAGAGATCGAGCAGCGCATGTCGGAACTTTGGCAGGTAAGGCAGGAGCGCCGCAGCGAGATCTGTGGGAAGGTCGAAAAGATCAGAAAATTCAGGGGAAACCGTCCAACGCTCCGGCCCCTGGTGCAGGACAAAGGGCAGAACAGGCGGCAGCGGCAGCCCGTTCTGCTTGTGATACGTTTGCAGGATCTCCAAAACGTAACCCAGCACGCGCAGCGGCATCGTCGGGTCCACGGTGGTCTGATGTTCAAAGAGTAAATACAGCAGCGTCTCACGCCCGCTCACAGTCACGGTGAATAACAAATCTGAGTGTGCCTGCTGAAGGCTCTGCTTCACGAACGACCCAGGCACGAGCGCCAGAGTTGCCCACTCCGCGTGCTCGACGATATCGCGCGGCAGATGGGACTGGAAGAATAAGGCGGCATGCTTCGGGTCGGAGAAGACCGCTTTAAAGTAGCCGTCATTGGGATGCGTTGAGAGGTCGATGTCTTCCACTCGGGCATCGTGGTGTGAGTCCGGCAGGATGCAAATGGCGAATGACCGCCAAACCCGATGCGTCATTCGCTGCGCTTCAGCGGCGGTGTGGCAGTGGGTTTAAAATAGGCAGTTAGATCAAAAACGCGCGATGTGCGCTCCTGTCCGTCCACGGCCAGCAGACGTCCATTGGGACTGAAGCGAGCGAGACTGATAAGCACCCGAACAGCGGTCTTCATTCTGGGTTTCATCCTTTCCTCACCCTCAGCTCACTCACGGTCCACTCATCGGACAGAGCACCGATGCCCATCATGCCGGGGCCTGGGGACCAGTGCTTCTCGATGTCCAGACTGGCGATGGGGCCGCTCCAGCTATAAATCGCTTTGCCGTCGAGCGTGGCAGTGATGGTTGCAGTGGGACCAGAGGGTTGCACTCGGATCAGTAAATCATGCGCCGACTCGTCCGCAATCTGCACGCCTTTGAGAGAGCCGGGCAGGCGTGAGCCGCGCTTGCCATCCACGTGATTGAGACCCGTGTAGTGTTCATCTCCGTTCAGGCCATCAAGCTCAAATCCCACCATCCGATCACCCACAGGCAGGCCGACCACGAACACATGCCGCAATCCCTTCCGCGTCAGCCGAACCTTCACTTCATAGCTCTCACCTTCGGCGATTGGGATCAAGGGCAGGACTGTCGGAGGACCATTGTGCGTGTGCAGAGATCCTTTTTCAAGCCGCCAGCCGTTCGTGTCTTTTTCGACCTTCTCAGCCACGAGAGACGCGAGGAGGAGCTCCCACTTTCCTTTGGCTGGGATGGAGACGGCTGGGGCTGGGCCAGCAGTGGCGGGGGCGGTAATAGGCGCGGTCGGAGGCGGCGGTTTCTCTCGCTTGACGACTGGGGATATAGAAACGCCATCATCTTGCTTGAAGTTCATTTCCCAGAGGCGTGTGGTGCCGTCCAGCGAGGCACAGCCGAGGCGACTGCCACTGGGGCTGAAGGCTAGGGTGTGCGGAGTGGCCAGCGGGCCGCGCAGCTCGGCGATGCGCTGGCCCGTGTTCATGTCCCACAGTCGCAGCGTCAGATCCTCCGAACCCGTGGCAAGGATGCGCCGCGTAGGATGCCAGTCCAGTACAGTAATGGTGCCTTCGTGCGCACGAAACTCCCGCATTTCCGCCAGCGTGTCCGTGTTATAAAAATGCACCCGCTTGTCCGGCCCGGCGGCGGCAAAGGTCCTCCCGTCAGGGGCCAGAGCGATGACGTCTAGCACGGCGCTGCTGGTGACCGATTTGAGGATCTCCTTCGTCGTCACATCCCAAAGCACGAGCTTCTGCTCGGATTCTTTGAGGCCACGGCGAGCCTTGCCGGTGGCGAGTCCGAGCAGCTGATTGTCGCTGAGCCACACGAAATCAGCGTAGTGATTGAAGCCCTTGTCCAAAAACATAAGCTCCTTGCCCGTGGCAGTCTCCAGAACCACCATTTGCTCCTGCCGGTATATCGCCAGCGCCACGTGCTTCCCCGTAGGACTCACCCTTGGCAGCGTATGCGACAGGCGGGGGACCAGTTGCCCAATCGGCTCGATCTTGTCGCCCGTCTTCCGCAGCATGGTCAGCGACGCGCTGCCAGAAGCCCCCCCCCACCGCAGCGACCCTTCCGTCCGCACTGATTGACGCAAAACCATACGTCACCGCAGGCTCTACCTCGATGGGCACCGGAGGGTCCCCGGCCAGACGTAGCAGGGTCGCACTCGACTTTTTCCCCGGTGCAAAGAGCAGGTCATCCAAGCCCCAGAAAGCGAGACACGCCCAGCTTGCGCTGTTGCGCATGCTCCACCGTTCGCCGCCCAGACTCCAGACGCGGGCCGCCCTGCCTTCCACCAGCATTTCCCCTGACAGCGGATGCACCGTGACTCTCTGCGCGTCTCCCTGGCCACCTAGCAGAGACTGCACGGGGATGCCCGTCTGCGCATCCCACAGGCGAATATCCTGCCGCCCATCCTTCAAGATCGAAATCGAGATCAGGCGCATGCCATCGCTGGTGAAGGCCAGATTCGTGATCTTGCTCACATTCGACCGCGCCTGAAACACCACCTGCCCGTTCTTGAGATCGGTGCCCTTGATCATGCCCAACTCATCTCCTGTGGCGATGAGTGCGCCGTCCGGACGCATGGCGCAAGCGTTGGACAGATGCGGAGTCGGGCAGCTCATGAGCGAGCCATCCGTGGCATTGATCAGTTCAGGAGGCGTGCCACGCGTGAGCGCGAGAATTTGCTGGCCGTTCGGTGTGAATACCGCCTCCAGCACCACCTGTCCGACAGCGTGGGTCCAGATCTTCGCCCCCGTTTCCACGTCCCAGAGGTGGATCAGATTCGGGCTTTTATAAATGTGCTGCGCCGAACCAGCCGCCGCCCATCCGGACTGAACGCCACCTTCTCGGTGATGCCGGTTTTCATTTGGGAAATCAGCGCACCGCTCCCCACCTGATAAACCTCAATCCAGGCGGCGTCCTTGCTACGCCGCACCACCGCGATGCGCTCAGCGTCTGGCGACATGGCGATACATTGATTATAGCCCCATGCTTTGCTGGCAGGAGCGCTGTCAAACTTCCGCAGCGTTTTCTGCGTGCGCACATCCAGCAGACGGAAGCCCTCAACCCAGTGCACCACAGCAAAAACACCGGGCTGCTGCGGATGCGGGAACGCTCCGTAGATCATGCCCAGCTGGGCGATGGAGCTGTCCGACTGCTGCACCAAATACCGCCACGTCGGGTCACGCAGATCTTCAGGCACTTCATCCAGCGCCCGCCGTGTCGCAGGTCCGTCGCCCTCGCGTAATGCCGCCTCCGCAAGGCTGATGGCCGAGCGCGCCAGTGCCCGCCGCGTCTCCGCTTCCCGCTGAATCGCCACCGCCTCGGAGGCACGCGCCGTGCGCTCACTGGCCATGACCTTGATCACAAAGAGCGTGCTGATGACCAGCATCGCCGCCAGCGCGCCCGTGACCATCTTATGCCGCAGCATCAGCAGCTTGAGCTGCTTCAGCGCACCCGCCTGCTCCGCACTGGTGGCAAAGCCGCCCTGATACGACTCAATGTCGGTGCCCAGATCAGCGACGCTTTGGTAGCGCCGCACCTTCTCCAGCCGCAGAGCCTTCATCACGACCGAGGACAGGGCCGCCGGCACGCGACCACTCGGCGTGTGGGGCAGCGTCTTGATGAGCTGCGCATCCAGCACATCGGCTTTTTTAGTGGTCTTAGCTTTGCTCGCCGCGCCTTGTAGGGCTGTGGGTGCGGTGATCTCAGCGGACATCACTTTGCTCAAAACCTCCTCCAGCGTCTTCCCCTCCACCGGCGGCCTCAGCGTAAGGATAGCGTATAGAATACCGCCGAGAGAGAAGATGTCTGAGCGCTCATCCAGCTCATCAATCTGCCCCATCGCCTGTTCTGGCGACATGTATTGCGGCGTGCCCATCACGGAACCTTGCAGGGTTTGAAGAGACAATGTGTCAGGGAGACTGAGAGGCAATGAGACGTCAGATGCGGAGGTCTCCCCATCTCCTTGTCTCCCAGTCTCCCTCTCCAGTCTTCTTGCCAGCCCCCAGTCCATCACCAGCACCTCACCGAACTCACCGACCATCACATTCTCCGGCTTCAGGTCACGGTGCAGCACACCCTTGCTATGGGCGAAGGCCACCGCATCACACACTTTTTGGAAAATAAGCAGTAGCCGATCCAGCGTGTACTCACGCAGCACCTCAGACTCATAGCGAAGCAGGTCATGCAAGATTGCTTGCAGCGTCCGGCCCTTCACCAACTTCATCGTGTAGTACAGATGGCCTTCATCATCCGTGCCGATGTCATAGACCGGCACGATGTTCGGATGTGCGAGCATCCCCAGCACCAGCGCCTCACGCCGGAAGCGCGCCGTCATCTCCGGTGTGTCCACCAGCCGCGTCATCACCTTCACAGCCACCTCCCGCTCCAGCGCCTGCTGCCGCGCCCGATAGACCGCCCCCATGCCACCGCGAGCGATAAAACCCTCCACCGCATGACCCGGCAGCACGCCCATGCCACCCACTGCCAACTGTGGATCAGCGGTGATCACCGTCGGCGGCTCCACGCCATCAAGCTCCTGCAAGGCATCGTGGATGAAGTTGTCGAGTGAATCGCTCATGAATGCTTCGAGAATCGGGATCATGCTGACTCGATCTGCAAAAAGCCAGCCTTTGTTTCAAACCTCACCTTCTACGAATCAGGAATTGCATTCCCTGAGGTAGCTCCTTTGATGGCTAACCTTTATGAAAATCATCATCACCGGCGGCGGCGGCTTCCTCGGTCATCAACTCGCACAAAAGATCCTCCAACGTAGCTCGCTGGATGGCAAACCAGTCTCCGAAGTCATCTTGCTTGATGCAGCCTTTCATCGCCCCATCGACGACCCGCGCGTGAAGCAGGTGCAAGCCGACGTCAGTGATCGCGACACCGTTTTCAGCACCATCGGCAGTCAGGTAGATGCCATCTTTCATCTCGCCTCCATGGTCAGCGGCGAGTGTGAGGAGCGCTTCGATGATGCGATGCGGGTGAATCTGGATGGCGGTCGCAACGTGTTTGAAGCAGCGCGAAAAGCGGAAGGCAGGCCCCGCGTCATCTTCGCCAGCAGCGTCGCCTGCTACGGTGGTATCGATATGTCGCAAATGATGTCCGACACGACCAAACAGCTCCCCCAAACCACCTACGGCATGACGAAAGCGATCTGCGAGATGCTGGTGAATGATCACACACGCAAAGGCCACTTCGACGGACGCTGCGTCCGCCTGCCGACTGTGATCGTGCGACCCGGCAAGCCAAATGCTGCCGCTTCTAGCTGGGCCAGTGGCATGTTCCGCGAGCCACTGAATGGCGAGCCCTGCCTGCTGCCGATCCGCCGTGATCAGCCGCATCCGATGACGGGTTACCGCACCGTGATCGAGTCGCTCATTGCCTTGAGCGAAGTTTCAGAGGAGAAACTCGGCACAGACCGCGCCTATGTGCTGCCCGCCCATCGCGTGAGGCCGCAGATCGCGGAGAAAGTCATCAACGAAGTGGCTGCCGAGCGCGGCATCAAGCTGGGTGCCATTGTGGATGCATTTGATGCACGCATTCAAGGCATCGTCAGCAACTGGCCGCAGCAGGTGGATGGCGCGCGAGCTGAAGCGATCGGCCTGCCACCGCCACCGGAGCTGAAGCTGGTCGTGGAGCAGTTTGTGGAGGATTTTCCGGGTCGCTGAGGCGGATCAAGCCCCAGCCACACGCACCGTCGCGTAGCTCTTTTTGCCTTTGCGCAGGATGCAGAGACGGCCGCCGAGGAAGTGATCGGCGGTCAAGGTGGGCACGGAGCTGGCATCCACTTGTTGATTGTTGATGTAGAAGCCGCCGCCTTTCATCAAGCGGCCTGCATCGCCTTTGGAGGTTGCGAGACCGAGGGTGACGAGGAGATCGGCCACGAGGGTGATGTTGGCGAGATCGACTATCATCGTCGGTGCAGATGCGGTGGCTTCGATGAGCGTGCTAACATCGGCGGTAGCGAGATCGGCTCCACCAAAGAGCGCCTGCGAGGCGAGGATGACTTTTTGCAGTTCATTTTCACCGTGAACCATGCGGGTGACTTCGGCGGCGAGTCGTTTGTGGCCGCTGCGGAGTTCAGGGTGGGCATTGTGCTCGGCTTCGATGGCTTCGATCTCTCTATGCGTGAGCAGCGTGAACTGGCGTAGGAAACGCGGCACGTCGGGGTCTTCGGAATTGACCCAGAACTGGTAAAAGGCATACGGGCTGGTCTTCGTTGGGTCCATCCAGATGGCACCGGCTTCGGACTTGCCGAATTTTTTGCCGGAACTCGTGGTGATGAGCGGGAAGGTGACCACGAAGGTCTGCTGGCCGCGCAGTTTGCGCACGAGGTCGATGCCAGCGGTCATGTTGCCCCACTGGTCGCTGCCGCCGATCTGCACGGTGCATCCGTGGCGCTCATTGAGCACGACGAAGTCATACGACTGCAGAATCATGTAGGTGAACTCGGTGAACGAGATGCCGGTTTCGAGACGGGCGCTGACGGATTCCTTCGCGAGCATCCACGCGATGGTGAAATGCTTGCCCACACCGCGCAGCAATTCCACGGCGCTGAGTTTGCAGATCCAGGAGGCGTTGTCTTCGATGATGGTTTGCTCGGGAACGAGGATGCTGCGGATCTGCACTTCGATGCGCTTCACGAATTCAGCGACGATCTCGGGTGTGTTGAGCGTGCGCTCGTTGGCCTTGCCGCTGGGGTCACCGATCAAGCCAGTGCCGCCGCCGACGATGGCGATGGCGATGGCTTTGTGTCCATGCTGCTGCACGCGTCGCAGGGCTATGAGCGGAAGCAGGTTGCCGATGTGCAAGCTGTCGGCGGTGGGATCAAAGCCGCAGTAAAAGGTCTGCTGCGTGTGGAGGGCTTGTTTGAGGGCTTCGAGGTCGCTGCACTGCTTAAGCAGGCCGCGCCATTCGAGATCGGCGATCAGGTCGGTTGTGGGCACGAAAATGAAATGAAGATCAAGGAGCGGAGCCGGGTTCGCCGCGCAGGAGTTGCGTGCCATTGAAGCGCTCGCCTGGCTTGAAGAGCCAGCCGGGATGCGCATTGAGCATTTCCCAGCGAGTCAGTTCGAACTCGGGCAGGACGAGATGGGGTGCATCGCCGGAATGATGTTTTATTATAATTATAACTGTACCGTGTAAATAGGCTGGGTATAGAGTGCGGATGCAGTTGAGTATCACGACCATTCAAGCCACCGACGAAATCGAAGTTAGCGTCGTCTTTCGCATTCCCGCCGCCGGTGGCAAGCTCACCTCC
>Ga0105050_10003792_pt1 | contig 20683 bp, 20 predicted proteins | sample FRY01_FD_78088 | JGI IMG/M metagenome (GOLD analysis project Ga0105050, IMG submission 78088) | Freshwater microbial communities from Lake Fryxell liftoff mats and glacier meltwater in Antarctica - FRY-01 | ecosystem: Environmental > Aquatic > Freshwater > Ice > Glacier meltwater ...
CGCGGTGAAATCACGTCATGAATAAATCGCCTCGCAGATCACCTCACGGGGGTGGCCACATGTCATGGAATGACTGGCCACATGTTCGTGGAACAGGTGGGCAAGTGCCGTGGAATACTCATTCACGGGGCCAGAGGCGATCATGGCCATCGATCCCAAAGCACGCGAGGAGGTGTTCGCAATCTTCCCCGAGCTTATGGACATGAACTACAAGGCAACCGCATGTCGCACTCTGTCAAATGGTCGTATGGGGAGACAACTGGCTGCCCGCCATACAGCCAACCGAAAGAGCCTGGTAGCCTGACAAATTGAGCCAAATTGTCCGTCGTCAGGGTTTTTGGGTCCAGAGGCGGCCTAAACTAAGAGAGCGTCTGGCGCATCTGGTTGCTTTGATGAGGTTCTGTCGCAAACTTCTGAAACGGATGGATGAAGCGCAACGATTAGGAGTGGAGTCACCTGCCCAGACGGGATCGGGCTGCGCCTTGACGATGGGAAGAGGATCATCGAACAAATCCAGCGTGCAGTGATTTGCGACCAGGTTGAGGAGATCACTCGAGAAAGCCGCGTCTGCCCAACCTGGAAAGATTGAAAGCCGCAATATGTGCCGACGATTTGGCTTGGTCGCCAATGCGACGGCATCGCCAGGCAGCCGGATGCGCGAGGAGTTGTTAGCCTTTGGATGGAGGCCGGGCCGTCTGTTGACGGTGATCTCGGATGGCGAGCTGGCCCTTCCGAATCTCATCCGGAATGCCATGGGTGGCGACGGCCAAGTGAAGCATATCCTTGACTGGTGGCACATTTCGATGCGCATTCGACATGTCGAGGCGGTCGTTCAAGGTCTGATTCAGGCACAGGGGTTTAACGGCAATCCAGTGCTGTTCCAACGCCCCGCGAAAAGCCTCCGCTGGTGGCTTTGGCACGGCAGAGCACGGGTCGCGGAAACTTATCTGAAGGGGCTCATGCACGATTGCACCCGCCTTGCGGAAGAACTTCTGGCTGTCCCACACCGCTGCCGCTCGTGTGCAGGCGCGCTGCGAGACACTGTACACCTATCTCGCGAACAACATGGGATCCCTTGTCGACTTTGGCCCCCGGTACCGTTACGGGCTGCCCATCTCGTCTTCTCGTGCCGAAGGATCAGTCGATGATATTGCCAATGCCCGCATGGGAAAGCGCAGAAGGATGCGGTGGTCGCCCAAAGGGGCTCACCGAGTTGCCGTCACCAGTGCCGCAGTCCTTGACGGTCGCCGGACAATCGCAAACAGAAAACGCGCCGCGTGACCCCCATGTTTTGTCCACTCCCCCCTCGAGGAACAACTGGACTGGTGGCTGGCGGAACTGGACGTGGCCACTCTGCTAATTGATGCCGATGCTGCCGATATGGTCGGCTGCCGTATTATCGATAGTGCGTCAGGCCGAAAAGACCACTCGGCCGCCCACCTTGATTTCGACCGGGACACGATAAATCTCCAGCGCCGCAGGGCTGATCTCTATCCCCAGCCCTGGCGCATCGGGCACATGGATCAGGCCATCAGCATCCGGTGCGATCCGTTCGATGGTCAGGTCGCGCGCGAGGGGCTGCAGGCCAGTGGGATATTCGCAGATCCGGTGTGCCTCGAGACCGGCATAGGGCTGTAGCGATGCCGAAAGCGCGAGGTTCGACGTGAAGGTGTGGTTCACATAGGTAACGCCCCGTGCGGCGGCATAGTCGGCGACCTCCTTGGCCGGGCCGAGACCGCCGATCCGACCGCAATCGATCTGGATATAGCCTACGCTGCCAATATCGATCAGATGCTGCGCCATATAGCGATTATGCGCTGCCTCACCGCCCGCGACCGCTACGCTGCCTGACCGTTTGGCCAGCGCGCCATAGGCCTCCAGCGCCTCGCCCGCGAAAGGTTCCTCGAACCATGTGACGCGATTGCGTTCCATCGCGGGCAGACGCGCGGCGGCCGCCTCGACGTCCTCGCCGAAGATCTGGCCCGCGTCGATTAGCAGGATGCCGTCCGGCCCCAGTCCTTCTCGCGCGGCGTCAAGCTGGTCTATGTCGCCCTGCAGTGATGCGCCAAAGGGAGCCCAGCCGAATTTCGCCGCGCGGAACCCGTCAGCCCGGATCGCCTGTGCCCGCTCGAGCGTCTCCTGCGCCGAGTTGCCGAACAGGACCGAGGCGTAGGGCACCTTGGGATAGGCCTTGTCATGGCCCAGCAATCGCCATGCCGGAGCGCCCCGCGCCTTGCCAAGAAGATCCCAGAGCGCCATCTCGATGCCCGACCAGGTGTGTGCGGCCTGCAGCAGGTCCATAGAGTTGTAGGCCACTGCGGCGGCCATGGCGCGGATATCGTCGGGATCGTTCAGGTCATGGCCGAGCACCGAGGCCGAGACCGGCTGGCACGCCCCGTGCGACATCGGCGCGACGAAAGCCGCGATCGAGGCGAGCGGCGAGGCCTCGCATTCGCCCCAGCCGGTGAGGCCGCCCGCCGAGACGCGCACGACGAGCGCGTCCTGTGAGCCATCGGCCGCCGTCGTGACGACAGGCATGGACAGGTAAAAGAGATCGACGGCTTCAATCTTCATGGCAGCATTAGCTCCGTAGTGATGGGTTTGACGTGAATATGCATGGTCCCCGAGAGTGTCTGGCCGGGACCGAGGACATGGATGCCCTGCGTGATACCGTCGCGCGCAAGCGCGTCGAATCCGCAGGGCGCATTGGATTGCGGCTCGAGGCAAAACGTCTCGAAGTCATGGGCAGGCACATGGAGCATCAATTTGCCCATCGCGGGGTCGGCCGACATGGTGATGCTCAGACCGGCGTCGGGCCAATCGATCCGGGCCTTACCCGCCCAGCCGTCGTAGCACTGGTTGACCGACCGGCGCGGAATCTCTGCTGTGTCGGTGTAGCTGTCGCCCTGCGGCACCGGGCCCAGCCCCAGGGCCTCTCCCTCCGGGCCAAGCGACCAGAGCCCTTGAGCATGGAAGCCCACAAGTGCCCGGCCATGGCGGGGGAACCAGGGATGCAGCCCGAATCCGAAGGGCATCGCCGCGCCGCCCCTGTTGGTCACCGCAAGCGTCACCGTCAGATCGTCGGCCGTCAGTGAAAAGGTCTGGCGGGCGGTATAGCACCAGACGCCGTCATCGGCATCGAGGGCGAGCACGGCGGTCTTTACATCCTGTTGCAGGACCTGCCAAGGCAGGCGCCAAGCGGATCCATGAAAATTGAGACGCACACCCTGCATGTTCGGCTGGACCCGCCTTTCAAGCCCGGCAAAGACAAAGCGGTTGTCGCGGATGCAATTGGCAAAGGGCGCCATCGGGAACATGCCTGCATGCAGCGCATCCTCGCGGTCGTCGGGCAGTGGCCGCAGCAGCGCGACCTGACCGTCGCTCCGTTCGAGCCAGAACCCCGCGACGGCCCCCCCGCAGGCCGGAGCCAGCGCCAACCGCAAATTGCCGCTGCAAAGTGCCGGGCGCGCCTCTCTTGCCATCAGCCCTGATCCAGCATGTCTAATGCGGCCCGATTGTCGGACATCCCCGCCAGTGCCCCGAGATCGAGCGTGATGCCGAGCCCCGGAGTCTCGGGGATCTCAAGCATCCCCTCGGCATCGAGCGCAAAGGGCACGGCAAGGATCTCGTCGATATAGGGCGAGCCGCCGATGTATTCGACCAGATCCGCCGTGGGGATCGCGGCGGCAAGCTGCAGGTCGGCGGCAAGACCCACCGCAGTGTTCCAGCCGTGGCCCACATATTTTATGCCAAAGGCGTTGGCCGTCCGTGCGATCTGGATCTGTTCGGACATGCCGCCCACCTTGGTCACGTCGGGCTGTACGATGTCGAGCGCGCGGGCCTCGAACCAGGGCAGGAAGGTCTGCCGCCGCGTCAGGCATTCGCCGCTGGCGATGGGCACCGGGCTGCGCAGTCGCAATTCGCGGAAATCGGCCATAGCCTCGGGGCGCAGCGCCTCCTCGAACCAGGTGACGTCGTAGTCGCGCAGCATGTCGGCGGTGTTGATCGCCCATTTCAGCCCATGCGCCCAGTAGGCGTCTGACGCCCCTGCATCGACCATCAACTGGCAATCGTCGCCACAGCCTTCGCGCGCGGCGCGCACGATGGCCGCGTCAAGGGCTGCATCGTCGCGCCGTCCGAACGGCCCCCAGCCGATCTTGATCGCGCGGAACCCCTCGGCGCGGTAATGCGCCGTGCGTTCGCGCATCAGGTCGGGCTCCTCCATCAGGATCGATGCATATGCCATCACCTTACGCCTGTAGGTGCCGCCCAGAAGCCGCGACACCGGCTGCCCGGTGATCTTGCCGAAAATGTCCCAAAGCGCGATGTCGATGCCCGAGATCACATGGGTCAGAGTACCGCCCATCCCCATCCAGAACGTGTTCTGGTGCAGTTTTTCAGCCACCCGCGCGGGTTCGTCGGCCCGTTCCCCGATCAGGAGCGGGCGCAGCACGTCCAGCCCCGCCCGCACCAGCCGCCCGTCGGTGAAGACCGAGCCGACGCCAATGACGCCGTCCTCGGTCTCCACCACGATCAGCGCATGGACCGAATCCTCGGGTTTGATCTCGTTGGCCCATCCCCCTTTGGGCGAGCGTCCGAAAAGAGCGAGGCTTTCGACTTTGGTGATCTTCATTCTGTCCTCGACATCGCTAGAAGGTTGCGGAAAGGCCGCCATCGACCACGAGGACCTGCCCCGTGACATAGCTGCAGTCGTCGCCGCAAAAGAAGGCTGCGCTGCGCGCGATCTCCTCTGGCGGCGCAGCGCGGCGCAGGGGCACGCGACCATATTTGATGTAGATGTCCTGAAACCAGTCGGTCTGGTGTTCATGCCCCGATCCGTCGGGCAGGATTGCCATCCGCGTGTCGACAAACCCCGGGCAGATGCAGTTCACCAGAATACCGTCGGCTGCCAGATCGACCGCCAGCGCCCGGGTCATGTTCACCAGCCCGCCCTTGGCCGTCGAATAGGCGACCGAATCCGCGCTGCCCCGCAGCCCCATGATCGATGCGATGTTGACGATCCGCCCCCGCCCCGAGGCGCGCAACTTCGGCAGCACGGCCAAGGTCAGCCAGAGCGCAGCGTTCTGGTTGATCTGCTGGACCTTGTCAAAGGTGGGGCGGGTCAGCATCCTGATCGGCGTCGCATCCAGAATGGCCGCATTGTTCACAAGGATATCGAGGACCGGCAGCGCCGCTGCCAGCGCCTCGACCTCGGCCGGGATGGTCAGGTCACAGGCCCGCGCCTGCACCGCAAGACCCGACGCCGCCATCTGCGCCGCAGTCTCCATGGCCAGTTCGCCGTCCCTGTCGGCAATCGTGACGCTGGCCCCGCGCCCGGCAAGGTCGGCCGCGATGGCCGCGCCGATCCCCCGCGCGCCCCCGGTGACAAGGGCATGGCGCCCCGATAGCGGCCCGGTGGCAGCGTCAGTGGTCATGACCGGATCGCCAGCCGGACGTTCGGCTCGGTGAAATGGTCGCGCAGCGCGGCCTCGATGTCGCCCGGCATGCCTTCGCGCAGGAACACGACCAGCTTGCGGTGCAATTCCACCTCGCCGGTGCGGTCTGCCGCCTGCGACCAGTCGCGGCAGAACACGATCAGCATGTGCTGCGCGAGCCCTTCCCACATCTGGGCGGCCAGATCGTTGCCGGAATGCGTGGCGATGGTGCGGTGGAATTCAAGGTCTACCGTGGACAGGGCGATCGGATCATCGGTTCCCGACAGGGCGGCCATTTCATCCAGCAGCCCCTCGAGCGCTGCGATCAGGGGTGCGCGGGCATGGCCCGGACGCATGACATGGCGAAAGAAGATGGCTTCGATGGCGGTGCGCAGTTCCAGAAGTTCGGCCACCCGCCGCGGGCTGTAGTCGGCAACGCGCAGGCCGCGCTGCCCGTGCCCGACAAGGATGCCGCGCAGTTGCAGCTTCTGCATCGCCTCGCGCGCGGGGACGCGGCTGACCTCCAGTGCGTCGGAGATCTCTGCTTCGGTCAGCCGTTCGCCCGGCTTCTTGTCACCGCGCGCGATGGCGATGATGAGTCGGTCCTCGACCTCCTCGGCCGTCGTCTTGCGACGCCGCAGCGGCGAGAGGGCAGGGGCGTTCAACAGCGATGTCGTTTCGAAGTCAGGTGGCATGTCTCATCTTCTTTTAGGCCACGTCTGCATGACGGGGCCGGTTTCGGTCCGGTATCGCGGCCAGCAGGGCGCGAGTATAGGCATGGTCAGGTGCGTCAAAGATCCGCGCTGCGGGACCCTCTTCGACGACTTCGCCCAGAAGCATCACCTGAATGCGGTCACACAGGTACCGTATTACACGCAGGTCATGCGAGATGAAGATGATCGACAGCCCCAGCTTTCGCTGCAGATCGACCAGCAGGGCCAGAACCTGTGCCTGCACGGACACATCCAGCCCCGAAACGATCTCATCGCAGATGAGCACGCGGGGTTCGAGCATCAATGCGCGGGCGAGGTTCACCCGCTGCCGTTGCCCGCCCGACAACTGCGCAGGCAGTCGTCGCGCCAAATCGGGATGCAGACCGACCATTTCCAGCATCCGCGCCACGCGCGCCGGTCGCGCGGCCGCGGGGCAGATGGCGTGGATTGCCAATGGTTCGGCAAGCGCCGCGCCGATGCGCATGGTCGGGCAGAGCGCGGTGGATGGGTCCTGGAATACGTATTGCACGTGCCGTCGCAGCGCACGCCAATCGGCCCGCGTGCGGATCACGCGCCCGTCCGACCGAACCTCACCGGCTGTCGGCTCCTCGATCCCGATCATGATGCGCGACAGCGTCGTCTTGCCCGAACCGCTCTCTCCAACCAGCCCCAGGATCTCGCCTTCGTGCAGTCGGCAGGTCACGCCCTTGAGCGCAAGATGCGCCGCGCCGCCGCGACGCGCGCCGAAATCCTTGTCGATCCCGACCGCCTCGATCACGGGCAGGCTCATGGCAGACCCCTCCGCCCGTCGCGGGCAAAGCGGTGGCAGGCCACCAGATGCCCCGGCCCCGCTTCGGTCCAGTCCGGGCGGCGCAGGGCGCAGACCCCGTCAACCACCACGGTGCAGCGCTCGCGGAACGGCGCGCCCGCCCCCACGCTGCCCGGCTTCGGCGCTTGACCAGGGATCGGCCGCAAGGGCGTGTCTCGCGTTGACCGCAGTGTTGGTGCCGACTGCAAAAGACCGCGCGTATAGGGATGGATCGGATCGGCCAGCACTGTCCCGACCTCGCCGGTTTCGACCGGCTGACCCGCATACATGACCATCAGATTTCCCCCCACCTCGGCCGCAAGATCGAGGTCATGGGTCACGAAGATCAGCGCCACGCCCAGATCACGACGCAACCGTCGCAAGAGCGCCACGACATGCGCCTGGATCGACACATCCAGATTGGTCGTCGCCTCGTCCGCGATGATGAGTTCCGGACCCGCCGATAGGGCCAGCGCGATGGCCACGCGCTGCCGCATCCCTCCCGACAACTCGGATGGGTAATTGGACAGCCGGTGCTCCGGCTCTGGCAGACCGGCCAGACCCAGCACCTCGATGGTGCGGGCGCGGGCCTCCTCGCGGGTGCAGCGGCGATGGGTACGCACCACGTCCCCGATCTGCCGCCCGACCGTGAGAAGCGGGTTAAGCGCGGCCGTGGGGTCCTGAAATATCATCGCCATCGCCGCGCCCCGCAGTGGGCGAAACCGCGCCGCATCAAGCCCGATAAGGCTTTGCCCCTTCCAGGCCAGATGCCCGCTGACCGTCGCCGTTTCGGGCTGTATCCCCAGAATCGACCGGCACAGAAGCGACTTCCCCGACCCCGATTCCCCCGCAATGACAAGGCATTCTCCTGCGCCGAGCGTGAAGCCTGCCCCGTCCACCGCGTGCAGTGGCCCGTCTCGGCCCGCAAAGCTGATCGAAAGGTCGCGCATCTCGAGAAGTGGCGCTGTCATGCTGCTGCCTCCCGCGACCGCAACCGCTCTGACCGCGCCTCGAGCCCGTCGCCAATGAGCACAAGCGACAGCGAGGTCAGCATAATCGCCAGACCGGGCAGAAGCGTCAGCCACCAGGCCGAACTGATGTAGTTCTTGCCGTCCAGCATGATGCCGCCCCAGCTTGCCGTCGGTGGCTGCACGCCCATCCCGAGAAAGGAGAGCGTCGCCTCGAACACGATCATCGCGGCCATCTGCATTGCTGCCAGCACCATCAGGCTTGGCCATGTGCTGGGGAAGACGTGGAAGGCCGCGATCCGGAGCCGCGATGCGCCGATGATCTCGGCCGCCTTGACGTAATCCTTGGCCCGTTCCTGCAGGGCAATAGCGCGCACCACCCGGGCCGCGCCGGCCCATCCCGCCAGGATCATCAGCACGATCAGCACCGGAATCGACGGGCGCACCGCGCTGGTTATGGCGATCCCCAGAAGGACGTAGGGAAACGCCAACTGGATATCGATGGCCCGGTCTACGACCGGCCGCAGCCATTCCGGCCCGAAGCCGCGCAGCATCCCCATGACCGTGCCGATAACGAGCGACCCCACCATGCCCACGCCCGCCACCACCAGCGACACCTGCCCGCCCCATAGGATGCGCGACAACAGGTCCCGCCCGACCGGGTCTGTGCCGAACCAGTGCTCCGCCGATGGCGGCTTCCGCACGACCATGAGGTTGGGCAGGTTCGGATCGGCTGGCGCGATCACAGGTGCGGCCAGCGCGGCCGTCACGATCACTGCCAGCAGAACCACACCGGCGGCCAGCGCGGGCCCGATCTCGTGCCGCTGCAGAAAGCCCGGACGGGTGGGGGCCGCCACCGTAGATGTCACACGCCAAATCCCGGCAGCATCGCGTAACTGCCGGTCCGCGGATAGGTCTTCACCTCGCGGAAACCTTCGGCATGGGTGCAGCCGCTGGCAAGTCCACGCGCCTTGGCATTGTCCAGCATCATATCCGCGATGGAGGTATGTTTCCCATAAATCGCACGCAACCAGGTGTCCTGGCTTTCATGGCACAGCAGCATCCGGCGCTTTGTCTCCATCACGGCGGTGACGTCGACATGCACCTCGGGGACGAAGTCGACGCCGGCGGGGTTGTCCATGTAGAAGATGTGCGGGATCTTTGCGATATGTGGCAGCGCCGTTTCGACCAGCCGGACAGAGGCCGGGATGCGCGCATCTTCGGCCACTTGGCCCGCGATGCGGTGGTCGGGGTGGTAGTCGGTCGGGCCGTGGATGAACATGATGTCCGGATCGGCCTGCCGGATCGTGTCGATGAAGCGCACCCGCGTCGCGCGCTCGTTCATCAGCCATTCATCATCGAAATCCATCCAGATCAGTGTGGCCCCGATGATCGCACAGCTGGCAAGCTGCTCCTTGTGGCGCACCGCCGCGATCTCTTCCCGCGTCAGGGTGGGAGAACCGACATTGCCGTTGGTGGCCACTGCGATGAACACCTTGTGCCCCGCTGCGGCATAAAGCGCGAGCGTGCCCGCGCATTGCATTTCGATGTCGTCGGGATGTGCCCCGATGGCGAGGATATTCATGATCTCTCCATGCGTATGCGCGGATCGATAGCCGCATAGGCCAGGTCGATCAGCAGGTTGACGATGACGAATATGGCCGCCGTGACGATGGTGATCCCTTGTACCAGCGGATAGTCCCGTGCGTTCAGCGCAACGAGCGCGAGTTCACCGATCCCGGGAAAGGCGAATACGACCTCGGCCACGATGACGCCGCCCAGAAGATAGCCTACATCCACCCCGATCACGGTCAGGAGCGGCAGGCTCGCGTTCTTGAGCGCATAGAAATAGGTGATCCGCCGCTCTGACAAGCCAAAGGCATGGGCTGTGCGGATGTATTCCTCGCTCAGCACGCCGCGCATGGATGACCGCAACACGCGTAACTGCGTGGGCACGATGGACAGCGCCACGGCGATGGCGGGCAGAACAAGGCTTGACACACCGGTGAAGCCACCTGACGGCAGCCAGCCCAGGTTGACCGCGAACAGGATCACCATCAGCGCGCCGGTCCAGAACACCGGCGCCGATTGGCCGACCGTGGCCAGCACGGTCGCCAGCACCGCCCAGCCTGACCGGGGCCGCAACGCGGCCAGGCTTCCCACCACTATGGTGAAGGCCAGTGACAGCAGCAATGCGGAGCCTGCAAGGGCCAGAGTGCGCGGCAGGGCCGTCATGATCAGGTCCGTCACCGGCTCCTGATACCGGAACGAGGTACCCAGATCGCCCTGCAGCGCGCCGCTTAGGAATGTCCCCAGCTGTTCTATGATCGGCCGGTCGGTGCCGAAATCGCGGCGATATTGTTCGATCACCTCGGGGCTGGCAAAGACGGGCGCACGGATGCGCGCCGGATCGCCCGCCGACAGGCGCAGCACCAGAAACACCGTGACCGCAATGGCCAACACGATGATCGCGGCCTGCAAGATCCGGCGGATGACGTAATTTCTCATCTTTTTGTCCAGTTGGTCGCGGCGGGGGAGGTATCAGACCCCCCCGCCCGATTTCATCAGCTGACCGACACCTGCCCCAGCAGGTTCTCGCCGATCAGCGGCGCGCGGACATAGCCCTCGACCCGCTTGTTGACGATGAAGTGCCAGGTTTCGTCCGACAGATACAGCGTCACCTGATTGTCCCACAGATGCTGCGCCGCTGCGGTTACCGCCGCCTGCCTTGTCTCGGCCGGGGCCGCGCGCTGTGCTGCATGCAACGCCTCATAGGCCGGATCGCTGTAGTGGAACACCGCCTGCGCGATGTCGCCGACATAGAATCCCAGTACGAAATCTGGATCATAGTTGAAGATCGCCAACGTGTTCAGGTTGATGTCATAGGTGTTATAAGAGGTCCGGAATGCCCCCACTTCGAGCCGCTCGACTTCGACCGTGATGCCGATGGCCTGCAGAGACGCGGCGATGATCTGGTCGATCTCGATCTGGTTGGGCACCAGCGTCGATGTCGACATCCGCAGCGTTACCCCGTCAGGATAGGCGGATTCCGCCACCAGCGCCCGCGCCTTGTCGAGGTCGAACTCGAACTTCGGCTCCAGCGCCTCGTAGAAGGACGATGAGGTCGGCAAGGCCGAGAACCCTACTGCATTCGTGCCCCGCATGATCGAGGCAGCGATCCCCTCACGGTCGATGGCATGGGCGACAGCCTGCCGCAGTTTCAAGTCGCCCAGCGGGCCGTTGTGCTGATAAATCGCGACGATCTGTGCGGGCGGCGTCTGGTTGTTGACATAGAAATCGGCGTTCCCCTCGACCCGCGACAGGTCTTCAGACGACACCCGCGTCAGGATGTCGACCTGCCCCGACAGAAGCGCGTTGATCCGCGCCTGCGCATCTTCGATGTACCGGAAAGTGACTGACTGGATCTTTGGCGCGCCGCCCCAGTAGTCGGGATTGGCTTCGAGCACGACATCGCTGCCGTCATAGGACACGAACTTGTAGGGGCCCGTGCCCATCGCGCCCGCGCCGAAATTGTCGGGATTGTCGATGTTGGTTTTGGGCAGAATTTTGATGAAGGCCAGCGAGGACAGGATCACACCAAAAGCCGCCGGCGACACGACCTCGATCTCGGTTGGCGACAAGATCGTCACAGCAATGCCCGGCGTCACCACCATGGCCTGCGCCAGCCCGCCCGCGCCCAGCCGGTCGATCGACGCCTTCACGTCCTCTGCCGTGAGGGACGACCCGTCATGGAACGTCACGCCTTCGCGAAGGGTCAGGGCGACCACGGTCTCGCTCTTGACCTCCCAGGCGGTCGCAAGGCCCGGCCCGATTTCGCCTGCCTCGTCAAAGGCCAGAAGCGAGTCGTGCACCAGCGAGGCCACCTGTTCGTCAACCAGGCCGAACCCCGCCGCAGGGTCCCAATAGTTTGCAGTCGGCGGCTCGGCATTGCCAAAGACTACCGCGCCGGACGAGGTGCCATCCTGCGCCAGTGCCCGCAGCGGCATCACCGTCGACAGACCCAGCGCCGTCGCGCCTATCAGAAAGCCGCGCCGTCCTGGCGTGGTCCAAGCAGGCGCTGCACGCCCATTCACTATGTGTTCCATGATCCGCTCCCTGTTGCCGACAGCCTTGCTGCCTGGTAACAAAGGTTAGACATACAGTATACCGTATGTCAACGAAACTGATCCGCGATTGCGGGCGTTCAGGCACGACGGCAACCGCGTGCCACCCGTTTCCGATCTGAACGGGAGTGATCGGCCAACATCATTTCCCTCCGGGCTCCGCGCCGAAGGGTCCCAGGAGATCGGCCATGCGCCGGGTTGTCGCCAGCACTTCGGCAGTAGGGCGCAGGGCTGGGGCGCGGTCGTGGAAAGGCTGGCGGCTGCGCAGGCCGTAGAGGCGTTTGCCGTAGCAGATCAGGTGCTCGATGGACTGCATGACAAAGGTAATGGCGGGCATGGCGGCAGCATAGGCAGCTTCGGCAGCGGCGACGTCGCCCGCTTGCCAGAGCCGCTGGATGCGCACGGCATGGTCCACGATGTCGGGAGCGAGCACGAAGCCCGCGCAGCCCGCGCGCAGGTTTTCGGGCATCTCGAGCCCGCCGCGACCGTTGAGCACGATGAGGTCGTTGCCCGCGGCGGCGATCAGCCCCGCGATCTCGGCTGCGGGGCACTCTGCCTTGAGATGCGTGAGCCCCGGCGCGCGGATGCGCAGGGCGGCGATGTCGGCATCGGTGAGGCCCCGCCCGAGGTAGGCGGGCGCGTTCTGCACGGCCCAGGGCAGAGTAATCTGCGCACCCACGCGGGCGAAGAAGTCGAGGTATTCCGCTGCGCCATAGTTGCCTGCGATGGGGGGTTGCAGGATGAGCCAGTCCGCCCCGGCTCTGGTCGCAAACTGTGCCAGATCTCCCTGTTCGGCGACGGAATTGCCGGCAATCGTGACCGACAGCGGCACCCGGCCCGCCACATCCCTAGCTGTCCAAGTAATCAGGTCGCGCCGTTCTACGCCTGTCAGCTTGAGCACTTCGGTCGCGAGCCCCAACACCGTGACGCCGTCAACACCGGCGGCGATGACGTTTTCAACCTGCGTCGCCATTGCCGCCCGGTCGAGCCGTTCTTCTGCGTCAAAGAGCGCGTAGAGCACGCAGTGGATGCCGGGATAGCGCAAGGTCAGTGGCTATCGCGCGGGATACCACGGGTCTGGGCGATCCGCTGGAACTTGTCGATGTCGCGGATGCCGGCACCATCCTGCAACTGCTCCACCGTGTCGCGGTAGATCTGCTGCCAGGGGGTCTGGCTGGCGGGCACCGGGTAGCCCCCCGCCGTCTCCAGCGCCGCGCGCCGGGCGTCAAGTGTGGCGTCATCCACGAGCATGTCCGCGCGGCCCGCCTTCAGGTCGATGCGCAGCCGGTCGCCGGTCTGCACCAGCGCGAGCCCTCCCCCCGCCGCCGCCTCGGGCGAGGCGTTGAGGATCGACGGGCTACCCGATGTGCCCGACTGTCGCCCGTCACCGATGCAGGGTAGCGCGGTGATGCCCGCACGGATCAGATAGGCGGGCGGGCGCATGTTCACCACCTCGGCGCTGCCGGGATAGCCGATGGGGCCGGTGCCCCGCATGATGAGGATGTTGTGCGCTGTCAGCCCCAGCGCCGGGTCGTCAATGCGCGCATGGTAATCCTCGGGCCCGTCGAACACCATCGCGGTGCCCTCGAAGGCCTCGGGGTCTGCCGGATTGGACAGATAGCGCGCGCGGAAATCGTCGGAGATCACGCTCGTCTTCATGATTGCGCTGTCAAACATGTTGCCTGACAGCACGCGGAACCCCGCTTGGGCGGCGAGCGCGGTGTCGGGGCTGCGGATCACGTCGGACAGCGCCACCGCCGCGCCACGACAGTTGTCGCCGATGCTGCGGCCATTGACCGTGAGCGCATCCTCGTAAATCTTGCCCATGCCCATCAGCAGGTTGACCACCGCCGGCACGCCGCCCGCATGGTGGTAATCCTCGCCCAGATAGGCGCCCGCCGGTTGCAGGTTCACCAGTAACGGCAGGTCGAAACCGTGATCCTCCCAATCCTGCAGGCTCAGCTCCACCCCCAAGGTCCGCGCGATCGCTGCCAGATGGATCGGCGCATTGGTCGATCCGCCGATCGCGGTGTTGACCGCGATGGCGTTGAGAAATGCGTCGCGCGTCATGATGTCGGATGGTTTCAGGTCCTCGGCTACCATCTGCACGATCCGCCCGCCGGTGCGCCAGGCCATCTCGGCCCGGTCGCGGTGCGGTGCGGGAATCGCCGCGGAGCCGGGCAGTTGCATCCCCAGCGCCTCGGCGAGGCTGTTCATCGTCGTGGCGGTGCCCATCGTATTGCAATAGCCCGGGGAGGGCGCTGATGATGCTACCAATTTGATGAAGCCCTGCGTGTCGAGCTCGCCCTTGGCCAGCAGCTCGCGTGCCTTCCAGACGATCGTGCCCGAACCGGTGCGCGTGCCCTCGTGCCAGCCGTTGAGCATTGGTCCCACGGACAACGCGATGGCGGGGATATTGACCGTCGCCGCCCCCATCAGGCAGGCGGGCGTCGTCTTGTCACAGCCGATCAGCAACACCACCCCGTCGATGGGATAGCCGTAAAGCACCTCGACCAGGCTCAGGTAGCTCAGGTTGCGGTCGAGTGCTGCGGTGGGCCGCTTGCCGCTTTCCTGAATGGGGTGGATCGGAAAGCTGATCGGTATCCCCCCCGCCCCGATGATCCCGTCGCGCACGCGCGTCTCAAGTGTGAGGTGATGGCGGTTGCAGGGCGAGAGGTCGCTGCCCGTCTGCGCGATGCCGATGATCGGCTTGCCCGATTGCAGCTCTTCCAAGCTCAGACCCCAGTTCATGTAGCGCTCGAGATAGAGCGCGGTCATGTCCGGGTTGGCAGGGTTGTCGAACCAGGCGCGCGAACGCAGGCGCTTTTCGGTCATCGGGTATCCTTTCTGGACCAGACGGGGCTGAGGTCGATGCAACCGGTCAGCCGGGCGCCGGTTGCAGGATTGCGCAGCGGAGCATAACTTACAAGTAAGGCCGCAATGCCGAGGGTGGCAGGGGTCAACCGGTTCGGATGCAACAGCGGGCGACGGCGGCGGCACGCTTGGGAGGGCATCGAATTGACGATTGAGAACCTTTCGACGCTATTTACGTTTCCCGGACGCAGGCCGGATACGTCGAGCAGGGCAAGGCGGCATGATCGAAACGACCCATGCCCTGCAGGTCGAGGAACAAGGACAAGAAGTGATGTGTGGCGCGCTGACCCGATGCGCCCCGGCTACGAAAACATGCGGATCGAATTGATTGCCATCTGGCTGGACTGGTGCCGAGGTGACCGGAACAAAACTGTTCCAGGATCGACGCAGCAGTGTGTCGGGCTGGATCAGGCTGTGACCGAAAGTCAGGTCGTCATACCCGCGACGGCTTTTGCGGCATATGGTGGCAGTGCAGCAGCCGGGGGCGACTTCGCCGACATCCAAGTGGCACCTCGGCAAGTGCATAGGTCAGACTGACGCGGAATCGCTGGCCTGATCAAGGCTCAGGCAAAGCGGGCGGTCAGGCCACCGTCAACTTTCCAGTTTGCGCCAGTTACAAAGGAGGCCTCGTCAGACAGCAGGAACACGATGCAATTAGCGATTTCGCGCGGGGTCGCAATGCGGTGCAACGGGTGAACCTTCAGTACCTGATCGCGCAGGCCGGGGTCGCCGCGGTCAAAGAACTCTTTCACCAGCGCGGTTTCGGTATAGCCGGGCGACAGCGCATTCACCCGGATCTGGTGTTTTCCCATGTCAAGCGCAAGCGAGCGGGTCAGGCCCACAAGGCCCGACTTTGCCGCCGCATAGGGAAAAAACCCGGGATAGGTCATTTCGGCATGAACCGAGGCGATATTGACGACGGCGCCCCGCTGTGCCGCGATCATCCCCGGCAACACGGCGCGCGCGGCAAGCCAGGCTGCCTTGAGATCGACTGAAAAGACGGCATCCCATTGGTCTTCGGTCATGGCGACCGGGTCGGCATATGAATTTCGCCCGGCATTGTTGACAAGCCCCGTGATAGCGCCGAACCGTTCTACCGCCGCGGCGGTGATGCGGGCAAGGTCGGCGGCGGAGGTGACGCTGCCTCGGGCGAATAGCACATTAGGGCCGAGGCAGGCGGCGAGCGCCATGCCTTCGTCAGGCAATACGTCGATGAAGCTGACTTTTGCACCCTCTTCAACCGCCTTTTCGACAGTGGCCGCGCCAATGCCCCGGCTGCCGCCGGTGACGAAAACATGGTGTCCGTCCAGCCTGCCCATCACACCTCCCACCTTGTCAACGAATTGACGGCATCATGGCGCCATTGGCATTGGCCATCTGTCAGCGCCCGGTTATCGACTGGCGGCGGATCTTGCGGTCAATGATCGTCTGCAACACGACCGAGACGACGATAACGAGGCCAAAGACAAGCTGCGTGTAGAACGCGTTGATCCCGGCCGAGACGATCCCGGCGTTGATCGCCCCGATGATATAGGCGGCGAAGAACGTGCCCGCGACCGAGCCGGTGCCGCCGAATACCGAGGTGCCCCCCAGAAAGACCGAGGCGATGGTGTTGAGCAGGAACCCCTCGCCGGTCGTCGGCCAGAAGTAATAACCGTAGATCGAGGTCATGAGGCCGGAAAAGGTCGCCGCCAGCCCCACCAGCATGAATGCGCGGGTCTTGACGCTGATCGCGTTGATGCCCATCAGCCGGGCCGAGGTAGGGTTGTCGCCGACCAGAAAGACATGCGCCCCGAACCGGGTTCGATTCAGAAGAAACCAGCCTCCGATCAGAAAGATCACCATCCAGATGGTCTGGATAGGGATGCCAAACAGCATGGAGCGGAAGATCGCATGCATCTCGGGATATGCTGCGGCGGTAAGCGGCACTCCGGTCCCGTTCATCAGGACCAACTCAAGACCACGGAACAGGAAGGAGGTTCCGATCGTGATGACAAGCGAGGGGATATTCAGCCATGAGACGAGCGTGCCGTTGATCCAGCCGCAAAGGGCCCCGGTCGCAAAGGCTGCGGCAAGGCCAATTGGCCAGGGCACCCCCGCCGGAACCAGCAGGCAGAAGACAGCCGTTCCAAGCGCCATAATCGAAGGGAAGGAAAGGTCAATCTCGCCGGTGATGACGACAAAGGTCAGCGCGATTGCAATGATCCCGAATTGCGGTGTTGTTTGGGCGAAGGCAACATAGATGTTGGCCGAGGTAAAGACGGACGGCGCCGCGATGACGAAGGCCAGCCACATCGCCAGCCCGACGCCGACGATACCAATCTGTGAGACATAGCGCCGCCAGATTGACGGCTTGCCCACGCGGTTGTCGACGGGCTTCGGGATCGGTGCGTCGGTTTGTGCGGACATTGTCGCTCCTCAGTTCAGGGTGCCGGTGCGGGCGACGTGGTAGAGTTGCTCGATCAGCTCTTCCATCGTGATCTCGCTCTTGTTGTAAACGCCCGCGACTTTGCCCCGGTCGAGTACATAGAGCCGGTCCACCACCGGATAGACGTGAAAGATGTTGTGGTCGATGAAGATGGCCGAGCGCCCTGCATCCCTGATGCCCTGCACAAATTCCAGCGTCTTCTTCGTCTCGGTCAGCGACAGGCCGACCGTCGGTTCGTCGAGGATGACCAGCTGGGCATCGAAATAGAGTGCGCGGGTAATGGCAACGCCCTGCTTCTCGCCGCCGGACATGGTGCTAACCACGTTGTCGGGGTGAACGGCGATCGAGGTGAAGCCCATGTGTTTGGACATGAGGCGGGCCGATTCTTCGCGCATTTTCCTAACGTCGAGCAGCCCCCATTTCGTGCGCGGTTCACGCCCCATGAACATGTTGCGCCAGATCGGCTGCTTTTCGCAGAGCGCGCGTTCCTGATAGATCGTCTCGATCCCCAGATCGCGGGCACGGGCGACCGACCAGTCGTTGATCCGCCGGCCCTTGAACCAGATCTCTCCGCCCGGATCGGGTTTGTGAAAGCCCATCACTGTCTTGACGAGGGTCGATTTACCGGCGCCGTTATCGCCCAGAAGGCCGACGATTTCGCCCGGATGGACCGCGAAGTTGATATTCGAGAGCGAACGTACCTCGCCAAAGGTCTTCGACACGTTGCGAAGTTCGATCACTGGAGTCCCGGAGGGTGGGCTGACGGCCTCGGGCATGGCACGGTCCTTCGTATGGGGTGGATCCCGGCGGCGGGCAGACCGCCGGGGATGGCAATGTCACCGGATCTCGACAGCGGCCAGCGGGGCCACGGCCGCCACATTGGAGGCATCTACAAAGGCGCCCGCCGTGTTGATATCCAGACCCGAGAAGCCGTACTTCTCGGTCAGGCAGATGTTGAGGATCGGCAGATAGCCCTGCAGGAAGGGTTGTTGGTCTATGACAAGGTTTTGGAAACCTTCCTCGATCGCCTGAGCCGTGTTTGGCGACATGTCGAAGCCTGCAAAATAGACCTCGCCAACCTCGAGACCCGCCGCCTGTGCATAAACGCCGACGTTTGATGTCAGGCCGCCATGATCGGTCACGACGATCTTGATGTCGGGGTTTGATCCCATGATGCCAACGAAGGTCGCGGTACCCGAATTGGGATCTGCATTCGTGGCCGAGTCGATCTCTTGATAAAGCACGTCCAGACCAGCGGCCTCGAAGGCATCTACAACGCCCACGGTGCGCTGGCCCCGATCGCCGCCTTGCGCGCGCAGGCCCCAGACAAAGACCCTGTCGCCTTCCACGACGCCGGAACGCGCCACGGCTTCGGCCGCGAGGGCATAGCCCGCGTCATAGTTTGGTGCGCCGACAAAGCCAAACCCCTCGGGCCCGAACTCCGCCTGACTCGCGGGCAGGGCGGTGTTGAGCGTCGTGAAGATGGTGCCTTGGGCGCGGGCCTGCTGCACGACCGGGCCGGTCGCATCTTCGCCAGCGAAACCGTAGGTTGCGATGCCGTCCACATTGGTTGCGACAGCCTGCTGGATCTGCTGCAGCATCAGGTTGGGGTCCCAGTTCGAAAAGTAGTAGGTCACGGTGGGCCCAAGGTCGAGTTCAGCCTGACGAAAGCCGTTATAGACGTTGTTGGCGAAAACGCCGCCCTGCGGGCCGCCGGGAAATGCAGCGATGGTCACGCCCGAGCACCATTTCTCGATCGGGTCTGCGATTGCGCCAGTCGCGACGAACGCCGCAGACGAGCAGGCTAGCGCGAAAAGCCAGGTCTTAGCCGAAGTCATGTCAAGTCTCCTCCCATTACGTCAACCGTCAGGCGATCATCCAATGTCGCCCATGAGGGTCACGACAGAATCGTTAATCAAGTCATACAAGCCTGTAAACGATTCTCTCTTCCTCACCTTCAGATCCGCCGTGGTGGCTTGACCTTATCGGTAAAAAACCTGCAGTATTATCCCAGACTAACAGTTAAACGCTGCAATGCGGCGTTAATTTATTCTGTCATGCAGCATGGGCCCTGTGCGGTGTAGCTCTCGAAAGGTCAAAGTTGTCCTATAAGTTGGCCAAAGATGACACGAAGCCCAAAGCCACAAATCGCAAGCCTGCCGTGGCGCCGGCGGCGCGCAATGTGGCGGAACTGCTGACGGCGCAGATCATCGACAAGGTCTCGCTGGGTGCGCAGTTGCCCTCCGAGGCAGAACTGGCCGCCCGTTTTGGGGTGAGCCGTGTCACTGTGCGTGAGGCTCTCAAGATTCTGGCGGGGCAGGGGCTGGTCGGGCTGTCGCGCGGGCGGCGGGCGGTGGTGACGCAGCCGGACGGCGCGCTGTTTGGAGGGTTCCTGCGATCACTGATCCGGTCTGATCCGCGCGCGCTGTTCGATCTGCTGCAGGTGCGCCGCACGCTTGAGGTGCAATCGGTGACGCTGGCCTGTCGCAATGCGAGCCGGGCCGGGCTGGCTGCGGTTGAGGCCGCGCTCGAGGCGATGCAGGGTGCCGCGCTCGCGAGCGAGATGGCCGATGGCCGCGCCGCGGCGGAGCTTGCCTTTGTGGCGGCAGACGTGCGGTTTCATCAGGCGGTCGCGCTTGCAGGGGGCAACCGGGTGTTGACCTACCTGTTTGAAGCGATGGAGACATCGCTGCTCGAGGCGTTTCTGGCCAGCCAGCGGGGGCACCGGCGGTCGGGCAGGTCGCTGGTCAGTGGCTATGAATCACACCGTCTTATCTATGACCATATCTGCTCGCGCGACGACAAGGCGGCAAGCGAGGCGATGATCGCGCTGCTGTTGGACGCGGAACAACATCTGCGTTGGGCGACGGACAATGCGCCCGACCCTGAGGAGACGCCATGAAGATCACCGCGCTCAAGACCTGGATCGTGCCGCCACGGTGGCTGTTCCTCAAGATCGAAACGGACGAGGGAATTTCCGGCTGGGGTGAGCCCGTGCTGGAGGGCCATGCCGAAACGCTGGCAACGGCGGTGCATGAACTTGAGGATTTCCTGATCGGCCGAGACCCCGGCAGGATCGAGGATATCTGGCAGATGATCTATCGCAACGGCTGCTATCGCGGCGGGCCGGTGTTGATGAGCGCGCTTTCAGGCATCGACATGGCGCTGTGGGATATCAAGGGTAAGGCGCTGGGGGTGCCTGTGCATACGCTTTCCTGATTACGCACCTTGCTCAGCCGCTTACGATTTGGTATAAATAGTGAACAAACAGCAGCGTAAGGAGGGCTGGGCGATGGCGCGCAACAAGGTTCAGTTCCAGAAGGGCCTGAGTGA
>Ga0105050_10003793_pt1 | contig 20677 bp, 27 predicted proteins | sample FRY01_FD_78088 | JGI IMG/M metagenome (GOLD analysis project Ga0105050, IMG submission 78088) | Freshwater microbial communities from Lake Fryxell liftoff mats and glacier meltwater in Antarctica - FRY-01 | ecosystem: Environmental > Aquatic > Freshwater > Ice > Glacier meltwater ...
AGCCCGCACGATGTCGATATGACCCGCTTCCTTTAATACGTACCCGGTCGCACCCGCTTCAATACAGGCAAGCACATGCTCGTCATCACTCGACATGGTGATGACGATAATGTCTGCCTGCGGTGCCAAACGCCGACAGGCATGAATAATTGACAGGCCAGACCCATCTGGCAAACCAAGATCCGTCAATAACAAATCCACCGTCTCAACCTCTAGCCAGGCCAGCGCTTCTGCCACCGAACTAAACGCGCAGCACAAATGCAGCGAGGGTTCAAGTTCGATTGCATTACATAATAATCGCCGTGTAACGGCATCATCTTCCACAACCATCACGCGCGTGGTGTGCGTTTGGGCAGGCAAATATTGCAAGATCATGAATACTTCCAGTGTTGAGCGCCATAAATTGGCATGGGAGTCGGTGTGCAATCCGAGGCGCTTAGTTCCATATTTGCAAAATTTGCATAGCGCAAGCTGCTTGCAGAAGAGAGGATTCTCTCAGTATCTGCAAGAGGATTTTTCATGAAATTATGAAAGTGTGCGGATTTTCAAAGTGCAGTGACCATCGATCTCTAGTCACAACTTTTATCGCACTAAACTCCGCCATATCTCGGCAGGCTCATCGCCTGACCGGCGAGACACTTACACGGGATTAGCAATCTCAATGTATTGATGACGTAACCCGAACTGCTGGGCGAGGTGTTCGCCCAAAGCCTGAACACCGTAGCGCTCAGTGGCATGATGTCCGCACGCGAGGTAGGCGACGCCGGATTCGCGCGCCAGGTGTACGGTCTGCTCTGATATTTCGCCACTGAGGTATGTATTGGCGCCAGCCGCAATCGCTTCACCAAGCGCATTTTGTGCAGCGCCAGTGCACCAGCCTAGCTTGCCAACCCGTTGACCAGGATCGCCGATCACTAAAGGCTCGCGTCCTAGCGCCACATGGACAGCAAGAGCCAGGTCACCAACCGTTTTAACTGCAGGGCTGGCACGACCCAGCCAGCACAAGTCCTGGTCGCCAAAACGTCCCTCGCTGGTCAGGTCAAGCCGCTGGGCAAGTTGGGCATTGTTTCCAAACTCGGGATGCGCGTCCAGGGGTAAATGATACGCAAACAAATTCATGTCGTTTGCCAGCAAAAGCTTGATGCGTTGCTGACGGTGCCCGATAATGCGGGCATCTTCGCCGCGCCAAAAATAGCCATGATGGACCAGCACCGTATCAGCCCCTGCTGCCTGGGCTGCCTTTAACAATGCAAGGCTGGCGGTGACGCCCGTCACGATATGGGCAATGCGCGCACAGCCCTCCACCTGCAACCCGTTGGGGCAATAGTCGCGAAACCGGTTAATATCCAGCGTGGTGGCAAGGTACGCTGACATCCCGTTAAGGCTCACTGTTCTATCATCCATTTTCTTTCCTCCGCTATGCGTCGTCTCTGGCTGTTATTTGCACAAACCGTCACCGTAGGCCTGGCACTCTGGTTCATTGTAGCGACCCTCAAGCCTGAGTGGATCAATCGCGAGAGCCAGAGCTTGCGGGTTGTGCCTGCGCCCGCCGTGTCCCTCCAGGAGGCACCCGATGCAATAGGCGCGCAAAGTTCGTACCGGCAAGCTTCGCAGCGTGCCATGCCAACGGTGGTGAATATTTTCACGACTAAGGAAGCGAAACAGCGCTCCCATCCCTTCAATGACGACCCCTTGTTTCGCCGCTTTTTTGGCGATGGCTTTGGGCCGCAGGACGAACGTCAGTTCAGTCTCGGGTCTGGTGTGTTGGTCAGCCCCGAAGGCTATGTGCTGACCAACAACCATGTCGTCGAGGCAGCGGATGAAATCGAAGTCGCCCTGGCAGACGGGCGCAAGGTCTCTGCCAGGCTGGTCGGTACCGACCCGGAAACCGATCTGGCCGTCATCAAGATTAATTTACAAAACCTGCCCGCCATCACCCTTGGGCGACTGGAAAACACAAAGGTCGGTGACGTTGTGCTCGCCATTGGCAATCCTTTCGGCGTTGGCCAGACCGTCACCATGGGTATCGTGTCCGCGCTGGGGCGCAACCATCTGGGCATCAACACCTTTGAGAATTTTATACAAACTGATGCTGCCATTAACCCGGGTAATTCTGGCGGTGCACTGATCGATACCAACGGCCATCTGCTCGGCATCAATACGGCGATTTATTCGCGCAGCGGCGGCTCATTGGGTATTGGCTTTGCCATCCCTGTTACGACGGTCAAGACAGTCATGGAATCCATTATCAAAAATGGCCAGGTGGTGCGTGGCTGGATCGGTGTGGAGCCACAGGACATCACGCCCGAACTGGCGAAAAGCTTCGCACTGGAAAAATCCAGCGGAACCATCATTGCCGGTGTCTTGAAAGGCGGCCCTGCGGACAGGGCGGGGATCAGGCCGGGTGATATCCTACTTTCCGTTGCAGACAAGCCGGTCACCGACACAATTTCGATGCTGAATTTAGTCGCGCAATTAACGCCAGGCGAAAAAATAAAGTTGACCGTATTGCGCAAGATACGTCAATCGGAATTCGATGTCGTCATTGGCAAACGGCCCCGCTTAGCGCGAACACCACAACCAGATACCGAGTAGCGCCATCATGCATTTGCGTGACCTGACACAATTTTTAGGCGAACTGTCAGAGAACAATCACCGTGCCTGGTTTGTGATGAACAAGCCTCGTTACGATATTTTGCGTGCGGAATTATTACAAGTTGTGATGGAGCTGATTGCCGGCATCGTAAAATTTGATCCGGCAGTTGCCTCGTGCAATCCGAAAAAAGCGATGTTTCGGATCAATCGTGATATGCGTTTTTCCCGAGACCAGACGCCCTACAAAACCAGCTTTTCAGCAGCCGTCACGGCGAGTGGCCTGAAAAAACCCAGCCAGGGTGGCGGGCCTGCTTATTATTTTCATATTGATGCAAACGGCAAACTCCTAACGGCAGGCGGAGAGTACCGGCCGCCCATGCAACGCCTGCGTGAGATTCGTGCCCACATCGTGGCAGACCCGGCAGGCTTTGGAAAAATTCTGAAGGACAAGACCTTGAATGCGCACTTTGGCGGCATCCAGCAGGCAGACAAGCTTATCCGCCTGCCGAAGGGCTTTGATGCCGGCGTGCCACATGAAGAAGCACTCAAGCTCAAAAGCTTCATTGCATGGAGAGAAATCAGCGTGGCGAACGTCACGCCCGCATCCCTGACGGGACGCCTGCTTGAAGACTTCAGCGCCTCAGCATCGCTGGTAAAGTGGCTACGAAACTAAAAAAAACATAGCGCCTTCGGCGCTGCAGCCTGGCTCAGCCAGCAGACTTTGCGCTGTGACCAGTAGCGTGTATTTCTCAGCTTGGCTGCTCATCAGGCGCCTCTGTCGCCTTTTTAAACATTGGCGCAACCAGCAGGCCGATTTCATACAGCAGGCAAAGCGGAATCGCGAGGAAAAGCTGGCTCATCACATCAGGAGGGGTAACAATCGCAGCAATCACAAACGCACCGACGATCACATAGGGCCGGATAGATTTGAGTTTTTCCACCGTCACCAGTCCCATGCGCACCAAAACCACCACCACGACCGGCACTTCAAAGGTAAGACCAAAGGCCAGACACATGGTCAGGATGAAATCGAGATAGTTTTCGATATCAGGCGCAACCGAAATCGACTTTGGCGCAAAATCGTTGATGAAGCGAAAGACCGTGCCAAATACGATGAAATAACAAAATGCGACGCCAGCGAGGAACAGCACCGAGGACGAAATCACCAGCGGCGCGACCAGTCTTTTTTCGTGCCGATACAATCCGGGCGCAACAAAAGCCCATGTCTGATAGAGCACCCACGGCAGGCAGATCATCACGGCCAGCATCATAGTGACTTTCATGGGCACCATGAAGGGCGTAATCACGCCGGTGGCGATCATCTTCGCGCCTTCCGGCAGCGATGCCATCATGGGCTGCGCCACAAAGTCATACACGGCCGCAGAACCCGGCCAGACCGTAAAGAGCAGGATGAACACACCCAGCACGACAACCGAGGCCCGGACTAAGCGCGTGCGCAGCTCAACCAGATGGGTGATGAAATTTTCTTGCAAACCGGACGACTGATTATCTGACATTTAATTGTAAAAATTAACAGATTTGCCGCCGGCCGGCCGGTAGCGTGCCACGCGGGCAGCCCCCGACATCACGCGCGATTTGCGTCCGCTCTGACGCTTGAACCATTGCGGAAGCGCGGAAGTCTGCGCGAGCTTTTTCTTGCGGAAATCACGATTTTTAGCGGCCAGCTGTCTGATACTCGGCGTGCCATATCCGATGCCTGAGTCAGCATAGGCGATGTTGGCTTCATTGAGCGCATCGTTCAGGCTGTGTTCGGCTTCGGCCAGATTTTCAGTGACGACCGTACTGATATTGCTGGCGGCGTCACGGATGTTGTCGTGCATCTTGCGCAAATCGTCCATCTGCATCTCGCGGTTGACTTCTGCCTTGACGCTGTTGATGTAGCGTTGGGCGCGACCGAATAACGTGCCTGCCATACGGGCGACAGCCGGCAACTTTTCAGGGCCGATTACGACGAGTGCAACGGCGCCGATCAGCGCAATTTTGGTGAGACCGAGATCAATCATGGCGACATAAAATCAGAGCGTGCTGCACCGGAGAGCAGCACCATGGCAGTCAGCGCACACAGAATAAAGCCTGAGCGCATCCGACTCAGGCCTCTCAGATTTTGGTTTTTTCCTTCGCTTCGACGTCAATGGTGCCTTTATTGGCAACCTGGGCATTTGCCTCAGCCTTGTCTTCTTCGGCGCTTTTAATGCCGTCCTTGAAGCCCTTCACTGCCTTGCCGAGGTCACCGCCGATATTACCCAGCTTTTTGGTGCCAAATACCAGCATGACGATAACCAGCACGATGACCCAATGCCAAATACTAAATGAACCCATTTCTTTCTCCTAGCAGAACCCTGAGGTTCAGATTGCGTTAAGACGATATTGACAACTAGCGCTGCCCGCGCCACGGCCTTGGCCCGCCCATCACATGAAGATGCAGATGGTACACCTCTTGACCGCCATCCGGACCGGTGTTGAACAGCGCCTTAAAACCACCAACCGGGTTACCGTCACTATCTGACCGCAAACCAGCGCCGAATTCATCCGCGAGTTTTGGGGCTAGCAGCATCATTTTACCCAACAATACGGCATGACTCTCACGACTATCGGCCAAAGTGGGCAAGTGTTCGCGCGGCACGATGAGAAAGTGCACCGGTGCCGCTGGATTAATGTCATGAAACGCGATCAGCTCTTCGTCTTCGTACACGAACGTGGTCGGGATTTTGCCAGCGGCAATCTTGCAAAAAATGCAGTTTTCCAAATCTGGTCTCCGTTTACAGTCAATTCATTATTCTGTGGGCTCTGCCCGCTCAGCCCGCTCACGCGCCTGCAGCGTGCGGCTGGCCATTTCTTCTATGCCTGACAAGCCTTCCCGGCGCGCCAACTCGTCTAGTACCTGCTGGGGCGTGATGTCAAAACGGGCCAGCATGATCAGGGAGTGAAACCACAAGTCCGCGCACTCGTAGACCAGCCTGGATGACGCCGCACCAGCCCGCACGTCTTTGGCTGCCATGACCGTTTCCGTCGCCTCTTCGCCGATTTTTTTCAAAATGGCGTCATCGCCCTTGGCAAACAGCCGGGCAACGTAAGAATGTTCCGGGTCGCCGCCCGCCTCAGGTTTGCGGGAGGCGATCACAGCGGCTAGCCTTTGCAAGATATCGCTCATATTATTTTTTGTAGATCGTGTCTGGATTTTTCAGGACAGGATCAACGGCCAACCAATCGGCTTCTGCGCCAGTGACGTCGAATTTCTGAAAAAAACACGAATGCCCCCAGTGTGACACGCAATATCGCCGACCTGCTCTATTTTTAGCAACAGCACATCTTCATCGCAATCAAGACGCATCTCATGCACACGCTGGAAATGGCCCGATTCTTCACCCTTGTGCCATAACTTTTTGCGGGAGCGGCTCCAGTAGACTGCCTGACCCAGCTCCACGGTACGCGCCAGCGCGTCACGGTTCATCCAGGCAAACATGAGCACCGCATTGGAGCCGACTTCCTGGGCGATGACGGGCACGAGTCCGTGCTCATCCCATTTGACCTTGTTGAGCCATTTTGCTGGCGCAGTCATGACAGCCTCATCGGTATGGATTGCGCCGCCATGAAGCGTTTCGCTTCCTCGACACTATGCTGACCGTAGTGAAAAATACTGGCTGCAAGCACCGCATCGGCACGGCCCAGCGTAATGCCATCGGCCAGGTCTTGCAGGCTGCCGACACCCCCCGAGGCAATCACCGGAATAGATAGAGCGTCAGAGACCGCGCGCGTCAATGCCAGATCAAAACCGGAGCAGGTACCATCCCGGTCCATGCTGGTTAAGAGGATTTCGCCCGCACCCAGCGTTTGCATCTTCCGCGCCCAGGCCACGACATCCAGTCCGGTGGCACGGCGCCCCCCGTGCGTGAAGACCTCCCACTCGCCTGTCCCTTCAGACTGACGGCGCTTGGCGTCAATGGCGACCACAATACATTGGGACCCGTACTTGCCGGCTGCGTCAGCAACGAGCTGCGGATTTGTTACGGCAGAGGTGTTGATACTGACTTTATCGGCACCTGCATTGAGCAGACGGCGCACGTCTTCGACCACACGCACACCACCGCCGACGGTCAGGGGTATGAAAACCTGCGAGGCAACGGCTTCGATGATAGGCAAAATCAGATCGCGCTCATCCGACGAGGCGGTGATATCGAGAAAGGTGAGCTCGTCGGCGCCCTCCCCATCATAGCGTCGGGCAATCTCAACCGGATCACCTGCATCGCGCAATTCGACAAAGTTAATCCCTTTGACCACCCGCCCGGCCGTCACATCAAGACAAGGGATCACCCGCTTGGCCAGCGTCATGGTTCGTTATCTTCGTCGAAATCCAGCTCGCCGCTCAGTTGGTCTGCCCGCTCCTGGGCGGAGCGTAAATCAAGCGTGCCTTCATAAATGGAACGTCCACAGATGACACCCTCCACGCCTTCATCTTGTACGGCGCACAAATCTTCAACGTCCTTGATGGTATGCACGCCACCGGAAGCGATGACGGGGATGGTCATGCTCTGGGCAAGCTTGACGGTGGCTTCAATGTTGATGCCTTTCATCATGCCGTCGCGACCGATGTCGGTGTAAACGATGGCTTCGCAACCGTAGTCTTCAAATTTTTTGGCAAGGTCGATAACTTCATGACCGGAGAGTTTGCTCCAGCCGTCGGTGGCAACTTTACCGTCACGCGCATCAAGACCCACAATGATCTGCCCGGGAAAGGCGCTACAGGCGTCGTGCAGAAAGCCGGGGTTCTTGACTGCGGCCGTGCCGATGATGATGTAGGACAGGCCGTCATCAAGGTAGCGCTCGATGGTATCAAGATCTCGAATGCCACCACCGAGCTGGATGGGGATTTCTTCGACGTCATTGGCCAGTGCGAAGTCGCGCACGGCAGCAATAATGGCCTTGACCGCAGATTCGTTCTTGGGCTTGCCGGCAAAAGCCCCATTGAGGTCGACCAGATGCAAGCGGCGCGCGCCCTGTGCCAGCCAATGCCGGGCCATCTCAGCGGGGTCTTTAGAAAAAATCGTAACCTGGTCCATGTCGCCTTGCTTCAGGCGGACGCATTGACCATCTTTGATATCAATAGCGGGGATGAGCAGCATGGCTATGGATAAATCGAAAAGTTAAAGGAATAAAATTGCAACTGAGCGGTGGCTCAGGGCATCCAATGTACAAAATTTGTATAAAGCTGCAAACCTGCTGATGCACTTTTCTCCGGATGGAATTGCGTTGCAAATAGATTGTCGCGTCCGGCGGCGCAACAAAAAGGGGCCCCATATTCAGTTTCAGCCAAAACATGGGCCGGGTTATCGGGCACCGCGTAGTAGCTATGCACAAAATAGAAATAACTCTGGTCAGCCACCCCGGCCCACATGGGGTGGGGCGCGCGCTGGCGAACCTGATTCCAACCCATCTGCGGCACCTTGAAGCGAGAACCATCCGGTTGCATCTGGCGGGCCAGATCAAACCGACCCACTTTGCCCGGCATCAGACCAAGGCATGACGCGTCACCCTCCGCGCTCCAGTCAAACAGCATCTGCAAGCCCACACACACCCCGAACAACGGCTTGTTACGCGCCGCTTCCAGCAAGGCTTCCTGTACGCCGGAGGCGCGCAACGAGGCCATACAGTCCGGCATGGCACCCTGCCCCGGCAAGACGATACGGTCGGCGGCGCGAATGGTGTCAGGCTCACCGGAGATACGCACCAAAGCTTCGGGCGCAACATGCATGAAGGCCTGCGCGACTGAGCGCAGATTCCCCATCCCGTAATCAACTACAACAATTTTATTCATGAAAGAAATCAACACTCTGCAGCCGACGCTCATTTGCCGCCGGCAGCAGAATCATCAGAGGCTACCCTTGGTCGATGGAATCATGCCTGCAGCGCGCTCATCATGGTCGGCAGCCATACGTAGCGCCCGGCCAAAAGCCTTGAATACAGTTTCGCATTGATGATGGGCGTTTTCGCCGCGCAGGTTATCGATATGCAGGGTCACCAGCGCGTGATTGACGAAACCCTGAAAAAATTCATGGGTTAAGTCCACATCAAAACTGCCAATCATAGAACGCTTGAACGGCACATGAAATTCAAGACCGGGACGCCCGGAAAAATCAAGCACCACGCGCGAGAGTGCTTCGTCGAGCGGCACATAAGCGTGGCCATAACGGCGTATGCCTTTTTTATCGCCCATGGCTTTGGCAAAGGCCTGACCCAGCGTGATGCCGACGTCTTCGACGGTATGGTGTGCATCAATGTGCAGGTCGCCTTTGGCTTCGATATCGAGATCGATCAGGCCATGGCGTGCGATCTGGTCCAGCATATGGTCGAGGAAAGGGACGCCAGTATCCAGTTTCTGGACGCCGGTGCCATCGACATTGATGGCAACGCGGATACGGGTCTCGCTGGTGTCGCGAACGACTGATGCTGTACGGGGCATGGGCATAATAGGTGTGGCGTCGTTCAAGGTTTCAGGCTGTGCCTGAGCGCAGCGTCAAAGAGCGCATTTTCTTCGGGTGTGCTCACTGTGATGCGCAAGCAGTTTGCCAGTAATGCATGCATTTTACCGACATTTTTGACCAGAACCCCCTGTGCAAGCAAGCGCTCAAATACCGCGGCGCCGGACAGATCAGGCCCGGTGACGCGAATAAGCAAGAAATTGGCGGCAGAAGGAAAGACTTCCACGCCCTCTATAGCGCTCAGTGCAGTGTGCATGCGGCACCGTTCGGCACAGATGGCAGCCGCCTGTGCATCCAGTACTTCACTATGCTCGAGCATGAATTCAGCAGTGGCCTGGGTGAGTACATTGATGTTGTAAGGCGGCCTGACTTTGTCGAACTCGGCCAGTAAAGCCGGGCCCGCTGCCATATAGCCCAGTCGTATGCCGGCAAGGCCAAGCTTGGATACGGTGCGCATGACGATCAGATTAGGAAACTGCGACAGCCGCGCCATAAAACTTGTGCCTGCAAACGGCTGATAAGCTTCGTCGACGACCACCACGCCAGTCTCGCCCACCGCATGCAAAATGGCGACCATGGCATCCGCGTCAAACAGGGTGCCAGTCGGATTATTGGGATACGCCAGATACGTAATGGCCGGACGGTGAGCGCGAATCGCTGCCAGCATGGCGGTCAGATCCAGCGAAAAATCCGCCTCGAGCGGCACACCGATAAATTCAAGGCCGGCCAATTGGGCCGACATCGCATACATCACAAAACCGGGCACCGGTGCCAGCACCTTAGCGCCTGGTTTTGCGCAGGCAACCGAGACAATCGATATCAGCTCATCCGAGCCATTACCAAGGACCAGATCAAAACCATCGGGCACGCCGAGTGTGGCACTGAGGGCGGCCTTCAAGGCTTGATAGGACGGCACCGGATAACGGTTTAAGGCCAGCTTGCCCAAACGCTCACCCAATGCCTTTTGCAAGGCTGGCGCGAGCGTGTAGGGATTTTCCATAGCATCGAGCTTAATCAGACCGCTCGCATCGGGCACGGGATAAGCAGCCAGCGCAAGGATGTCGGGGCGAATGATATTCTGGATCAGGGACATGGTCTGGCTTTGTTGTCGGGGAGGCTGGTTTACAGCGGGTTTGCCGCTTATTTGTTTTTGAGCCGGTACTCTGCCGAGCGCGCATGCGCCTGCAGCCCTTCACCATAAGCCAGCTCGGCGGCGACTTTACCCAGACTCTGCGCCCCCGCTTCGCTTACGTGAATCAGGGAGGAGCGTTTCTGGAAGTCATACACGCCCAGCGGGGACGAAAAGCGGGCCGTGCGTGAAGTGGGCAGGACATGGTTGGGGCCGGCACAGTAGTCACCGAGCGACTCGGATGAAAAACGTCCGAGAAACATCGCGCCGGCATGGCGGATTTTATCGGCCCATTGCTGTGGCGCGTCAGTGGAAATTTCCAGATGCTCAGCGGCGATCAGGTTCGCGATCTCGCAGGCCTGATCCATGTCGCGCACCTTGACTAAGGCACCCCGATTCGTCAACGAGGTGCGAATCACCTCTTTGCGCGGCATGTCCTCAAGTTGGCGATTGATACTGGCCAGCACGGCGGCAATATACTCTGCGTCGGGGCACAACAGGATGGACTGCGCCAGTTCATCATGCTCTGCTTGCGAGAACATATCCATCGCAATCCAGTCGGGATCGGTGCTGCCGTCCGCAATAATCAGAATTTCGCTGGGGCCTGCAATCATATCGATGCCCACCGTGCCAAATACGCGACGCTTAGCAGCAGCCACATAGGCGTTGCCCGGGCCGACGATTTTATCGACCTGTGGGATGGTCTGTGTGCCAAAAGCGAGCGCGGCCACAGCCTGTGCGCCACCAATCGTGAAAACGCGATCTACCCCGGCAATGGCGGCGGCGGCCAGAACCAGCGGATTTTTTATGCCGTCTGGCGTGGGCACGACCATGATGATCTCAGCCACACCGGCAACCCGGGCGGGTATCGCGTTCATTAACACCGATGACGGATAAGCCGCTTTGCCGCCCGGGACATAGATCCCCACCATATCAAGTGGCGTGACTTTTTGGCCCAGCACGGTGCCGTCGGCTTCTGTGAAGGTGAAGCCATCGGCGCCGCATTCTTTTTTCTGCCGCAAATGAAAAGCGTGCACGCGGTCCGCTGCCGACTGCAAAGCCGCCCGCTGGGCAGGGCTCAGGCCAACCAATGCCGCCAGCAATTCTGCCCGGGAGATTTCGAGGGCGGCAACACTGTGGGCCGCGAGGCGATCAAATTGATTGGTGTAGGCCAGCACAGCGGCGTCACCGCGGGCCTTGACCTGGGCCAGTATGCTGGCCACTGCGAGATCAATGGCATCATCTGCCGCAGCTTCGAAGGCGAGCACATGCATCAATTGCGTATTGAAGTCGGCGGCGGAAGAATCGAGGTAGCGGATGGCAACAGGCATGACGAGGCTGATCTTTATGTTAGACGGGGCTGGGCGTTTTAATTGTCTGACAAAGAGGCGCGGGCAAAGGCATCAAGTATGGGCTGCAATTTTTCGCGCTTCAATTTGAGCGCGGCTTGATTGACGACGAGCCGCGCCGAAATATCCATGATGTGCTCCACTTCGACCAGGTGGTTGGCGCGCAGTGTGCTGCCCGTACTGACCAGGTCAACAATCGCGTCCGACAAACCCACTAGCGGCCCCAGCTCCATGGAGCCATAGAGTTTGATCAGGTCAACGTGCACACCTTTCGCAGCGAAATGTTCGCGCGCCACTTTCAGGTATTTGGTCGCCACGCGCAAGCGCGCACCCTGACGTACTGCACTGGCGTAATCAAAGCCTTCCTGCACAGCGACGGACATTCTGCATTTGGCAATATCAAGATCAATCGGCTGATACAGGCCGTCACCGCCGTGCTCAAGCAACACATCTTTGCCCGCGACACCGAAATCAGCCGCACCATATTGCACATAGGTCGGCACGTCCGACGCCCGCACAATGATGACTTGTACCTGCGGGTCATTCGTGGGCAAGATCAGCTTGCGCGAGGTCTCGGGGTCTTCGGCCACGATCAGTCCGGCTGCCTTTAGCAGCGGCATGGTCTCTTCGAAGATACGACCCTTTGACAGGGCGAGCGTGAGTTTCTGGTCCATTATTTAATGCGTTCAATGTCGGCGCCCACCGCCGATAATTTATTTTCCATCCGGTCGTAGCCACGGTCCAGATGATAAATGCGCTCTATGGTTGTCTGCCCAAGCGCCGCAAGGCCGGCGATGACGAGCGAGGCCGAAGCGCGCAGATCGGTGGCCATGACCGGCGCGCCCACCAGCCTGGCCATGCCCTGAATGATCGCCGTATGACCATCAATTTCAATGGCGGCACCCAAGCGGTTTAATTCCTGCACGTGCATGAAACGGTTCTCGAAAATCGTCTCGGTGACGCGGCTGTTGCCGTCAGCGATACAGTCCAGCGCCATGAATTGTGCCTGCATATCGGTCGGAAACCCCGGATATTCGGTGGTGCGAAAACTAACGGGCCTGGGTCGGCCCGCCATCTGTATGCGTATCCAGCCGTCAGACCCGTTGTTGCCGCCCGAAGTAAGCACGGCACCGGCTTCACGCAGTTTGTCGAGCGCGACGTCCAGAATATCGGTGCGGGTATGGTTGAGCACCACGTCGCCGCCCGCCGCCGCTACGGCACACAGAAATGTCCCGGTCTCAATGCGGTCGGCAATCACGCTATGCGATGCACCATGCAAAGCCGGCACGCCTGTCACGAGCAGACGGTCGGACCCGATGCCACTGATCTGCGCACCCATGGCGACCAGCAGATGGGCCAGGTCCGTGACTTCCGGCTCCCGCGCCGCGTTTTCCAAAATCGTATCGCCATCTGCCAGCGTCGCTGCCATCAGCAGATTTTCAGTGCCGGTGACCGTGATCATGTCGGTGACGATACGCGTGCCCTTGAGCTTCTTGGCTTTGGCATGGATATAGCCGGCCTCGATACGAATATCAGCCCCCATCGCCTGCAAGCCTTTAATATGCTGGTCGACCGGTCGCGACCCGATGGCACAGCCACCTGGCAAGGAGACCCTGGCTTCACCAAAACGCGCCAGCAGCGGGCCTAAAACAAGAATGGAGGCGCGCATGGTCTTGACCAGGTCGTAGGGCGCTTCCAGCGACTGAATGTCGCGCCCGCACAGTTCCAGCGTGTCGCCTTTGTCAGCGATGGTGAGTCCCAGCTGGCGCAGCAGCTTTTGCATGGTGGCGACGTCCTGCAGGCGAGGCACATTGGCCAGCGCCAGCGTGTCAGCTGTCAGCAACCCGGCGCAGAGTATCGGCAGCGCCGCATTCTTTGCACCCGAAATCGTGATTTCACCGGCGAGCCGCTTTCCGCCTGTAATCAGAAGCTTGTCCATTACGCTTGATATTCTTCCGGCGTTAAAGTCTTCATGGACAAGGCATGAATTTCTTCACGCATACGGTCACCCAGTGCAGCATAGACCAGTTGGTGGCGCTGTATCAGTCGCTTGCCTGCAAAGGCGTGAGAGACGATCAGTGCGCTGAAATGTTGACCATCACCTTCGACTTCAAGGTGGGTGCAGTCCAGATTCGTGGCGATGTAGGTCTTGATGCGATCAGGAGTGGGCAGCACAATTTTGCCTTTATCAAAAAATAGAAGGGGTCAGTGGCGCAGCTTGTAGCCGCTTTGCAGAAGTTTTACCGCAACACTCGCCAGCACCATAAAAAATACCGCGACAATGCCAAAGCTGATCAGCGGCGGCACATCAGACTGGCCGAAAAATCCGTAACGAAAGCCGTCAATCATATAAAAAAACGGATTGGCATGCGATACGGCTTGCCAAAACGGCGGCAAGGAATGGATGGAATAAAACACGCCCGCCAGAAAGGTGGCCGGTACGATCATAAAATTTTGGAAGGCAGCAAGCTGGTCAAATTTTTCTGCCCAGATGCCGGCGATTAAACCCATCGTAGCCAACATCCCCGACCCTAACAGCGCAAACAGCACGATCCACCATGGCGCCACGAAGCTCAGGTTGGTAAACCAGAGCGTAATGAGCAGTACACCGCACCCCACCACCAAACCCCGCACCATCGCAGCCAGCACATACGCACCAAACAGCTCCCAGCGCGACAAGGGCGCCAACAGAACAAACACTAAATTGCCGGTAATCTTCGACTGGATAAGCGAAGAAGACGAATTAGAGAAAGAATTTTGCAGCACGCTCATCATCACCAGACCCGGCACCAGAAAAGCGGTATACGGCACGCCCGGATAAACCTGAACATGGTCTTCAAGCACATGGCCAAAGATCAGCAGATACAGCATGGCAGTAACGATGGGGGCTGTCAGCGTCTGGGTCGCCACTTTCCAGAAACGCAGGATTTCTTTGTAGAAGAGTGTCTGGAAGCCGATCATTTGTCACCCCCCATAATCTGGATAAAGACATCTTCCAGATCAGCCTGATGCAACTGCATGTCATCGATCACAGCCCCAGCCTCGCGCAGGCTAGCCAGTATCGGCTCAACATTGGCATGGTCGTGAACACGCAGCGTGATGGGCTGACCCGCCTCGGGTTCGGCGGGATGCGACAGCAAAGACCGCAACGCATCGGGCAAACGGCCGCGAGCCAGCCGCACCACAAGTTGCGAGCCGGAGATTCGGCGTATCAGTGCAGCGGTTGAATCAAGAGCGACGATCTGACCGGCCTTTAGCATGGCGATACGGTTGCACAAAGCTTGCGCTTCTTCGAGGTAATGCGTGGTCAACACCACCGTGTGGCCTTCTTTGTTTAGCCGGGCAATGAAACGCCACAGCGTCTGGCGCAATTCGACGTCAACGCCGGCAGTGGGTTCATCGAGCATGATGACAGGCGGCTTATGCACCAGCGCCTGGGCCACGAGCACACGCCTTTTCATGCCACCCGACAGCGCGCGCATATTGGCATCCGCTTTGCTGGTCAGATCAAGGTGATGCATGACTTCATCGACCCACGCGTCGTTATTTTTCAGGCCAAAATAACCGGACTGCATGCGCAGGGTTTCACGAACAGTAAAAAACGGATCGAAAACCAGCTCTTGCGGAACGACGCCCAGACACTGACGGGCCCGCCGATAATCACTGACAACGTCATGTCCGTGGATGGCAACCTGGCCGGCATCAGCGCGCGAGAGTCCGGCAATGATGGAAATCAGCGTGGTCTTGCCCGCACCGTTTGGCCCCAGCAAACCAAAGAACTCCCCTTCTTCGATGTCAAGCGATACCCCGCCGAGTGCTTGCAGCGATGCATAACGTTTTTTGATATCACGGATCTGGATGGCGACCATGGGATGGGAGGGTCGGATGGCACGTCGTTGCTGACGCGCGCAAAGTCCTAGATTATAGGGGATTTCCTGTGGAGATATGTCTCTTGTGCAAGGGCAAATGCGGCAGAGCGCAAGGCATGCGCCAAGACGGCGCAAGAAACCATCGTTGCTGCAGGGCGCTACGCAATCAGAAAGTCATGCACCCCGTAGAGATGAACCAGACTTTGGAGGGTGGCTGGCAAATGGGTAAAGCGCATCCGCATCCCTCTGGCGTGCGCCGCACGTTGCCATGCCAGAAGCGTGGCCACCGCCGCCGAGTCGACTTGCACCAGGCCGCTTAAGTCCATCTCGGTCTGGCCGGCCGCGATGGCGGCAAGCCCGGCTTCCAAAGCCGGCACCGCGTTACCCATGGTGAGAGAAGACTGGGGTTGGACCATGCTGTACTGCCTAGTTTCGCACTGTCCGTGCCGAGGCAGCGGCCAGCCGCTTGTTGCGCTCGGAGAGCGTCTTGATGAGGCCATCGATGCCGCCTTTACTAATCTCGCTGGCAAAGCTGCTCTTATAAGTTTCGACAAGCCATGCGCCCAAAATATTCACGTCATAGATCTTCCAGCCTGAAGGCGTTTTTTCCAGACGGTAGCTCAGCTGAATGGGCTCACCCCGCTGCTGCAAGACCATGGAACGTACTTCCACTTCCGTATCGGCCGGATCATTACGCATAGGCCTGAAGTCAATCTTTTGGTTGCGCACCTGCGTGATGGCGCCTGCATAGGTATACACGAGCAAGGTCTTAAACTCGGCGGTCAACGATGTTTGCTGTTCTGGGCTGGCATCGCGCCAGAAGCGCCCGGCAGCCATGGCTGTCATACGCTGGAAATCGACGTGGGGAATAATTGTTTCCTGGACTAGCGCCATGATGCGCTGCTGGTTACCTGCCTGAATCTGTTTGTCCGTTGTAGCGGCATCCAGAATTTCCTGGCTCACCCGCTTAATCAGGTCGTCCGGCGCCTCCATGTCAGCCGCTACACTGGCTGCCATGAAGCTCAGCAGCGCGATCAGTAAGGCAAGGTGTTTTTTAAGGGAGTGCATGGCTAAGAAAGTAAGAGGGTGATGGGGGAACGCGTGTCGCCCGTTGGTTTGGCTACCCAGATCATAACCAATGCCGCACAAACAAACCAGCCGGAATCAACCGTTTACCCATTGTAGCGGGCACAGGTTTGGCTCGGGTTTTACGGTTCGCTGGCCGCTGGCCGTACGTTCCCGTCCCAGATCCGGCTTTCGCGACGCTGCAAATAGGCATCCCGCACAAATAAATAAGGATCCAAAGCGGCATCTTCCAGCAGAGACGAGGTGTTGAGAATGGCGGCCCGGGTATCCACGAGCCTTGCCACTCGGGCAATATTTTTGGCGCGTGTACGCTCAACGTAGCTTATCGGGTCACCGTACCAGTCAATGGGCTTAGCAAAACCGTCGCGTACGGTGCTGGAACCAAACAGGGGCAACACCAGGTAAGGACCGGACTGCACGCCCCAGACAGCCAGCGTCTGGCCGAAGTCTTCATCATGCTTGCGCAGGCCTGCATGGGTCCCCACATCAATCAGCCCACCCAGGCCAATCGTGGTATTCAGCACCACGCGCAAAAGATCCGTGCCCCCGTCACGAGGCTTACCTTGTAAAAAATTATTTACCGATGTCCATACGTCACCGATGTTGCCAAAAACATTGCTGATCGCGTCTTGCAGGAATTGCGGCAAATAATCCCCATAAGCGGTCGCCGCAGGTTTTAAGACAACGCGATCGAATCCTTCATTGAAGGTAAACATGAAACGATTGAAGTGCTCAAAGGGGTCGCGCGGGTCATTGGTGCTCAGGCCCCCTGTCGAGGCGCAACCAATAAGTGAGGCAGACAGCAAGGCGGCAACGCCCAAACGCAGCAGTTGTCTCATTTGCTTTCCTCTCCACTTGATTCGGCAGCCTTGCTGAACAAAAACTGACTGATCAGGTTTTCGAGCACAATTGCCGATTGCGTACTTTTGATCCGGTCACCTGCCTCCAGATTTTTCGTGTCACCACCGGGTTCCAGACCGATATATTGCTCACCTAAAAGCCCCGCTGTGAGAATCTTGGCTGAACTGTCCTTCGGGAATTGGATGCCCGCATCCAGACGTAAGGTCACAAGCGCCTGAAAGCGCTGGTCGTCAAATGAAATCGTCTCGACCCGCCCGACCACGACGCCGGCGCTCTTAACGGGCGCACGAGGCTTTAAGCCACCGATATTGTCAAACCGCGCCGCGATGGCATAGCTGGGTGCAAAGGACAGGCCGCTCATGTTGCCCGCCTTTAGGGCCAGAAACATGACAGCCAGTGCCCCGAGCAGAACAAACAGGCCAACCCAGACATCTGAAGATTTACGTTGCATAGTGGTTACCTCGATTTTGCATCAGACGCTTTGTGCGACTGTTACTGCGAAAACATGAGTGCGGTCAAGAGGAAGTCTAGCCATAATACCGACAATGACCCGATGACTACCGTGCGGGTTGTCGCTCGCGCCACCCCAGCAGGTGTCGGATCGGCACGATACCCCTGAAACAAAGCGATATAGGTGACCGCGACGCCAAAAACGACACTCTTGATCACCCCATTAAAGACATCGTTCCAGACATCTACCCCGCCTTGCATTTGCGACCAGAAAGCCCCTTCGTCGACACCGATCAGGCGCACGCCAACCACATACCCCCCCAAGATACCAACGGCACTGAAAATGGCGGCCAGCACAGGCATGGCAATCACGCCTGCCCAGAAACGTGGTGCCAGCACCCGTTTCAAAGGGTCAACGGCCATCATCTCCATGGCTGCGAGCTGCTCATCCGCTTTCATGAGCCCAATCTCAGCGGTAAGCGCGGTCCCCGCTCGCCCGGCAAACAGCAGCGCGGTTACCACCGGACCGAGCTCACGCGTGAGTGAAAGCGCAACCAGCAAACCCAACGCCTGTTCGGATCCGTATTTATTGAGGGTGTAATAGCCTTGCAGACCGAGTACAAAGCCCACGAACATACCTGAGACAGCGATGATGACGAGCGAATAATTACCAATAAAATGAATCTGGTCCGTCACAAGTCTGGGCCGTCGCAGCAAGCCACCCGAGGCGGCGATGATGGCAAAAAACGTACGCGTCGCCGTCCCCAGATCAGACAGTAGCTGACGCACATGGCGACCCAGCGCGGCAAGTCGGTCAAGCATCCGCCCCCCCGGAAAATCCCAGTTGTTGTGCAAGCGAACGGCCCGGGTAATGAAATGGCACGGGTCCATCCGCTTCGGCATTGACGAACTGTTTTACGTATGGATGGGTCGACGCCATCATTTCTTTGGGGGTGCCATGCGCCACGATTTTCCCTTGCGACAAAAAATACACGTGGTCGGCAATAGAAAACGATTCATGCACATCATGCGAGACAAAAATAGAGGTGGAACCCAATGCATCATTCAGCTTGCGAATCAGATTGGCCGTCACGCCCATTGAAATGGGGTCGAGTCCGGCAAAAGGTTCGTCATACATGACAAGCTCGGGATCCAGCACGACAGCGCGTGCTAAAGCGACACGCCGCGCCATCCCTCCCGACGTTTCAGACGGCTTGAGCTCGGCGGCATTCGACAAACCCACCGCGTGCAACTTCAGCAGCACGAGGTCATGAATCATGGACTCGGGCAAGCGGGTGTGCTCTCTCAGCGGAAAGGCGACATTTTCAAACACGGTCAAGTCAGTGAACAGTGCGCCACGCTGGAATAACATGCCCATTTTTCGGCGCATTTTATAGAGCTCGTCCGTGTTCAGGGTCGACACCTGCGCGCCATCCACGGTGAGGCTGCCGGATTGCTGGCGCAACTGGCCTCCGATCAAGCGCAGCACAGTCGTTTTGCCTGAACCGGACCCTCCCATGACAGCAATCACTTTACCGCGCGGGAAATCCATACTGAGTCCGGACAGTAGCGGTCGGTCGTTATAGCCAAACTGCAGATCGCGAATTTCGACGAGATTGGACACGAGGATAAAATGTAAAAATGACGATGGCAGGATTGTAGTGCACTAACGACGATTTTTCTTTTTGAAAATGTTGCGCGGTAAAAAAATAGGCTGCGAGTTATAACGAAACAAGCCTGCCGAAGCAGGCTTGTTTTACAAACTTCCAGCGACCCTGGTCAGCGCGGCAAAACCGATTCACCCATCAGAAATTCATCCACAGCGCGCGCGCATTGACGGCCTTCACGAATCGCCCATACCACCAGGGACTGGCCGCGTCGCATGTCACCGGCAGCAAACACCGTGGGCACCGAGGTCTGATAGCAGCCCTCTCCATCAGTTGCAGCCTTTGCGTTACTCCTGGGGTCTTTGTCAACGCCGAATGCATCCAGAACCGACGAAACAGGTGCAACAAAGCCCATCGCCAACAACACCAGATCTGCCTGCATTTCAAATTCTGAACCCGGCACTTCTTGCATCTTGCCGTCTTTCCATTCGATGCGGGCGGCAATCAGCTTTTCTACTTTGCCATTTTTGCCTTCCAGTCGTTTGGTCGCAACAGACCAGTCGCGCTCGCAGCCTTCTTCATGGGAAGATGATGTACGCAACTTGGTTGGCCAGTACGGCCACACCAAGGGCTTGTTTTCGATTTCGGGCGGTTGCGGCAGCAATTCAAACTGCGCCACTGAGGCGGCACCATGTCGGTTAGCGGTGCCGACACAGTCTGATCCAGTATCACCACCACCGATGACGACCACATGTTTGCCACTGGCCATGAGCTGGGATTTGAGCTTGTCACCGGCATTGACCTTGTTTTGCCAGGGCAGGAATTCCATGGCAAAGTGCACGCCCTCCAGTTCACGACCCGGCACCGGCAAATCACGGGGCATCTCTGCACCACCCGCGATGATGACGGCATCGAATTCTTTATTCAGCTGCTCTGGCGTCATCGTTTCCTTTGCCACGTTCATGATGTGATCGGGGCAGTCTTTACCCACCAACACACCGGTGCGGAAAACCACGCCTTCTGCTTCCATTTGGGTGACACGGCGGTCGATATGGAATTTCTCCATTTTAAAATCGGGAATGCCGTAGCGAAGCAGGCCGCCAACACGATCATTTTTTTCAAACACAGTGACGTCGTGACCGACCCGAGCGAGTTGCTGGGCTGCCGCCATACCGGCCGGACCTGAACCCACCACGGCTATTTTTTTACCGGTCTTTACACTCGCCGGCAGCGG
>Ga0105050_10003799_pt1 | contig 20654 bp, 20 predicted proteins | sample FRY01_FD_78088 | JGI IMG/M metagenome (GOLD analysis project Ga0105050, IMG submission 78088) | Freshwater microbial communities from Lake Fryxell liftoff mats and glacier meltwater in Antarctica - FRY-01 | ecosystem: Environmental > Aquatic > Freshwater > Ice > Glacier meltwater ...
GCGCTATTCTCAAGCGTTGATCCATCAAGGTCAGACAGCTTATCTGTCTGACCTGTCAACTGAGGTGCTCCTATGTTGTCTCGTATTTCACACGGTATCGTGCAGGGTGCCGGATACTTGGCTGGCGTCGCAACGTTTTTGATTCTTGTTCTAGTTTGTGTCGAAGTTGTGGCACGATTATTTGGCACGTCAACAATGATAGCGGATGAGTTTGCTGGCTACTTGAATGCTGCGATCATTTTTCTTGGGCTTGGATATGCATTGAGAGAAGGTGCATTTATTCGCGTAGAAATTCTTTACGATCGAATGAAAGGAAAATGGCTCTTAGCGGTGCAATGGATCATTGTGTTGTCAAGTTTGATCTTTGCAGCCATTTTGACATTCTTCATGATGAGCCATACTCACTATGCATTTGTGCAGGAAACGCGGGCAGTGTCCCTGCTCCAGACACCCGAGTGGATTCCTATGATTGCTGTCGCAATCGGGTGTGCAATTTTGGTCTTGCAACTTATTGTCTTTGTTGTGACTCGTTTCAAAAATTTGCCTTAAGGGAATTGTATGAGTTCCGAACTCGTTATTGCCATACTGTTTTTTGCATTGGCATTTTTTTTCCTGATAGGTCAATGGACAGCTTTTGCCTTAGGCATCGTCGGCGTACTTGTTATTTCTCTTACCAAGGGTTGGATTGGCTTGCTTGGTTTGAGTTCAGTTGTTTGGAATAATTCAAACAGTTATATCCTCATCGCAATTCCCATGTTTTTGCTAATGGGTGAGGTTATTTTGCGAAGTGGCACCAGCAAAAACTTTTATGCTGGAATTGTCAAATTGACATACCGCCTTCCTGGTGGACTTTTGCATGCGAACATCGTTTCTTGTGCTATTTTTTCGGCAGTCAGTGGTTCGAGTGTCGCGACCGCAGCGAGTGTGGGAACAGTCGCAATCCCAGAGCTCAAGAAAGCAGGGTATCAACACAGTGCAATATACGGTTCATTGGCCGCTGGCGGGACGCTTGGGATTCTGATCCCGCCGTCAATTATCATGGTTCTTTATGCAGCCTTGGTAGAAGAGTCTGTTGGCAGAATGTTCATAGCAGGTATTTTACCGGGCCTGCTGATGGCGGCAGTTTTCATGGCTTACATCGCTATCAAGGTATATCGAAACCCTCAAGCTGCACCAGCAAAACCTTTATCAGAACAGATTTCTTCCGAGCTACAGAAAGGGTCAGTACTCAGCGCTTTGTGGGATGTGTTGCCGATTGTTTCACTATTAGTGATCGTGTTGGGCGGCATTTATTCAGGAATGACGACACCGACAGAGGCCTCAGCAGTGGGCGCGGCAGGTGCGATGTTGTTGGCTGCAAGTTACCGCAAGTTAAGCTGGGACGTTTTCCGCGATTCCATTATGTCAACCGTTAAGACCACGTGCATGGTCGCCATGATTATTATCGGTGCGCAGATATTATCGACGGCACTGACATTTTCAGGGCTCAGTCGGGAAATCAGTGAATGGATTGTGAGTCTCGGCTTAAGCAAATGGGAATTCTTCTTAATTCTTGTTGTTCTTTACGTCGTGCTTGGTTGTTTCGTCGATGGTATTTCGATGATTTATATGACACTACCCGTTTTGCTTCCTGTGATTAAAATATTTGGTTTTGATCTGATCTGGCTGGGGGTCATCATTACAATTTTGATTGAGTTGGGGCAGATCACGCCGCCTGTCGGTTTGAATTTGTTTACCATTCACGGCATTTCTGGAGGTGCTAAATTCTCAGAGGTTATTTCTGGCTCTGTTCCGTATGTGGCGTTAATGGTGATAGTGATTATTTTGCTCACGATTTGGCCTGAAATTGTCACCTGGCTTCCAGCCACCATGCGCGATTAATCTTTACAACCCCAGCTCTTGTTGGGCTTGATCTAGATAAGTGTGGTTTATATAAGCGTTTGCGCGCGTCTCTTTTCGTTCAGGTAGCGCTCTGAGCAAGGCGCTGATTTCGATAAGAGTTTGGATCGACTCAGGATTCGCGCGTCCATCTCGTGGAAATATTTCAGCTTGTGTGTATTCATCCCAAGCTAAGTCTGCATAGCGAGCAGCGATCCCCGTTTCTTCCATTGCGATTTGACAGGCCCCTTGTTTATTCTGATAGAACCAGTGGTGTGCGCGAATAAAGGCTTTCATAAAGGAAACAACGATCTGTTCGTGTTGTTTTGCCCAGCGGCCATCGACATTTAATGAGGTAAATTGAAACCAGGGGAAGCTGTCTCTTGGTTCGCACAAAGAAGGATACCCAAGATCTTTAGCGATTTCATTCAGCGGAGTTCCTTGGAGTCCGGCATCAATCTCGCCACTCTGAAGCTTTTCCCAACGAGCGAGAATCGGGCCAACAGCGACGATGTTGTAATCTCTTGGGTAATGAAGGCCGTGCGCCTCAAAAATCTTCATCACAAGTGATGAGCTTCCGGCTTGAATAGAGGATACGCCGACAGTCTTTCCACGCATGTCCTCAAAAGACCGTATGTTCTTCCCTGCAATCAGAGAAAACGGCAGACGGTTGACATTGCCGCCAATGATTTCAAGATGTCCCCCTTGTTCCTTATCCAAAATAATATGTTCCGTCACGCCTAAGGCAATATCGAGACGACCATCTTGAAGGCGTTGCCAGACAGCATCGATTGGCTCGAACAGCTCAACGGTAACATTCAGTCCCTCATCCTCAAACATTTTTTGATGAATGGCGACCCAAAGTGGCATGTTGAAATAGTTTCGCGAAATCGCACCCACTCTCAGATTGATCATGACAAGACAGCCCTTTTCTGATGACGTTGCAAGAAATCCATTAATGTTATTGCACATTGAGTGGCGTGCGAAAAGGGAAGGCCGTGTTTAGCATTACCGAAAATATTCAGTTCTGAATGCGGTAATTTTTGGTGTAGATCCACCATTTGTTGCACAGGCACAAAAGGACTGGAATCACCATGTAGCAGCAATACGGGCATATTCAGTTGACCCAATCTTGGACCAAGATCAGCTCCGACCAGTATGTTGCGTGCTTCGAGAATCGACTCGATCGGATGATTGGCTTGTTGCATTTCAAACCATTGCCATTGTTCGGGAGTAATGCCATCCTCATGAAAGCGTGCCGCCATCATTTGTTGAGACCACGCTTGAGTGCCTTGTTCGCGTAAAACTTTATCCCATTGCTCTACATTCTTGATCGCACCACCTCGATAGGCGGCATTGCTGACCGTTAATGTTTTGAGCCGCTGAGGGTGATTGAGTCCAAGCACCAGTCCGATCGTCCCCCCAATTGACTCGCCGACAAAATGAAACTGCTGTGCGCCAACTGCATCACCAATTTGCAACACATCAGTCGCGAGTTGATCCATCGTCCACCCGTCTTTGCGGGCACCTTGTGCAGAGAGTCCGAAACCGCGCATTTCAAATGTTACAAGGCGATATTGGCTTGAAAGTACAGCTATCCAACGGTTCCATAGTGCACTATTAGAGCCAACACCGTGGTGGAAAATTATTGTTTGTGATGAGCGACTAGCACCTTGAGTCAGGTCCACAAGTTCGTAATGCAAGCCGTCGATTTTGGATGAAACACAATGCATGCGTGATCTCTCTGTTTGGACAGGTCTGTGGTGCTCAAGCGTGGGAAAACAGCGGTCGTCCCGCTACAGGCATATCAGCTACAAGAATAGTGCCCGTCTTGGACTCAGTGATGAACAACTGTTTATTGTCTTTTCCACCGTAGGCACAGTTTGTCACGAGGAGCCCCTCAGGTGCATTGATGCGTAGCATCGGCTCACCAATCGCGCTAAAGAGCCAGGTGGCACCAAACCCAACATGACACACTGCAAGATTGCCGTTAGCGTCTATTGCCATGCCGTCTGGCCCGAGTCCGCCCGACATTTGGATCGCGATACCGACCTTGCTTGCAGTGCCATCTTTCATTAGCAATACACGCCATATTGCGTTGTTGCGCGTGACGCAGAGATAAACAACTTTTTCGTCAGCACTAAGAACCAATCCGTTTGGACTAGGAATATTGTCTAGGATGCAATCGAGCTGTCCATTTGTTCGTAAACGGTACAGCCTTCCTGTTGGATCATGTAAGCCTGTTTGGCCTTGATCTGTGAAATAAATATCGCCATTTGAGGCAAAGAATAGGTCGTTTACGCCTTTGAAACGTTGCAGTAGTGGGCGATCAAAGTGTGGTTCTATTTTCCCTGTCTTAGGGTCAAACACCATAATTCCGTTTTTATGATCTGTGATGAAAGCGCGACCATCAGAATGAAACTTCATTCCGTTTGGTTCACCATCATATTCAAGCTCCAGACTCATATCCCCGCTTGGCGTGACTTTAAAAAGTCTTCCAAAAGGAACATCTGTGACCCATAGATTACCCTCGCGATCAAATGAAGGGCCTTCTAAAAAAGTGGGAAGTTCTGCGCCATGAAATTGCACATCCGCGAACATTGAACGTCGACCTGGTTGACAGAACTTGACAGGAACCTTGGCAAAAACACGAGCGGTAACAGCTGGGGGGGCAGCAAACATTCATTTGTCTCCATTTTATTGATCTCAGCGGCAGCGATAGGAATTCGCATATCCAAATGAGATTTTTCTTCAATCTAGCATTAGGATGCAGTGCTTGTCAGTAAATTTGAGTAGGAATGTCAGCGCAAACAGTTAATCTTCTCTATCCAGCTTCTTAGTCTCTGTTCTTGCTCATTTTTCCGAGCTGCAAACTCATCCTGGCCGACATGAAAAGTGCCCTCAGGAGCATTGCCTGGCCAAGGTGTGCTGTCTAGATGCTTAAAACAGCGATCATGAATGAGAGCTTGATCGTAAATCAGTCTCCAAACCTCATCTCTCAAGAACCATTGATCAATATTGTCGGTTTCCATTGCTGGCGATCGATATTGCATCAACATGCTCGTCAGATCAGGCAAAATGCCTGCGACACCGCCCCACATGCCTGCGAGTATTAAATCTGTATGTGTCCACCAGTCGCGCATGATGTGGAACCACTTGTCCGAGGCAATCCATTCATTAACAGTTTCTTTTTCGCGTTGGGACAAGACTGAGTCGACATCTCGAATTAAAAATCTACCGACGGAGGGATCATTCGCGACTTTAAACCGCCATGCTAGTCTGCATTTTTTGAGTTGATTGGGTGCCTCAACAAAGATCTCGGCGCCGAGAGATCTCAGCGCTTCAAGAAGGTCACTTGGCACACTATCATCAACATAAAATCTTAGCGTCCATCCTGCGTAAATATCTGCAACAAGCATGTTGTCGAGAGCACCCCGCAGATAGGCTAGTTGTTGACCCCATAATGAAAATGCAATCACATTTTTGTCGGTCTTAGTGGAAAGCCATTGTCTAGGGCTACCACTTGGCGGTGTCCATAGCGTTGTATTTTTAATGCTCTGCGTGTGTTTGATTTGTAGCGATGTCGAGCCAGATTCGGATGATTTTTTGTAGTCGCCAATCCTCGAATAACAAGAGGCAAGTATGTCAAAAACAAGTGGATCATTAGGTGTAATTTTTATTAAATGTTGAGCGACTTCGATGGCTTCTTCAGTTTGATGACTGCGACCTAAACACACAGAGAGGTTTTTTAAAAGCTCAATATTTTCTGGATAGTGCTTTCTCCCTTCTTTTAAAAATGCAGCCGCGCTTTTGGGGTCTCCAAGCAGAAATACATAATACGAAAGCTGCAAGATCAGCGGCAAAGGCTTAGATGTGCCACTACGATTAATCGCTTGCAACGTCAGTTCAATTGCAATTTGATGGTGGCCTTGCGTCCAGCGCTCGTGGGCGGCTTGATCCCACCCTGCAGGTTGTAAATTTGCGCTCATTCAATAAGGTAATCCTTTGGTAGGCTCATCGTATGAGCTAAATTGACATAGATCACGAAAATCTTATCCCATTTTTTAATCATTGTTAGCGGGCGGATAATGAAAACAGTCACTTTGTTCAGGTCATTTTGTCTTTTGATGTTGACGTTGTTGCTATCGTCTTTGTCATCCCACCCTGCAAACGCAAACGCACAGACTATTAAGCAGAATCAGGCGACATCTCCCATTATTCAATCGGAAAAACAAGCTTTCCGTGTTGTGTCGCTGACGCGTGGCTTAGAAAACCCCTGGTCCATGGCATTTTTGCCTGACGGTCGCATGTTGGTGACTGAGCGAGCAGGGCGCATGCGAATCCTTGATCAAAATTTCAATCTAGATCCCAAGCCCATCGAAGGTTTACCTGAGGTCGTTGCCCGAGGTCAGGGGGGCTTATTTGATGTAGTCTTGCATCCAAACTATGCAGAGAATGGTTGGATCTACTGGGCCTACAACGCCCCGGGAGCAGGCGGTTGGGGGACCGCCTTAGCACGCGGAAAGCTTCAAGGACACCGGATGACGAATGTGCAGGTGCTCTTCAGCATGGAGCCCAAAACGCGTGGGGCACAACATTTTGGTGGTCGGATTGTGTTTGACAAAACGGGCATGGTGTTCCTCACACTCGGCGATCGCGGTGATAAAGAGCGCGCGCAAAATCTAGATGATCATGCAGGTTCGGTCATCCGACTCCGCGATGATGGGCAGGTGCCTAACGACAATCCTTTTGTTGGGAAAAGTGGTGTAAAGCCAGAAAAGTGGACACTCGGTAATCGCAATATTCAAGGCGCAGCCCTACACCCCCAAACTGGCGAGCTGTGGGCGCATGAGCACGGCCCTCAAGGTGGTGATGAAATCAACATCATACGTGCGGGTCGTAATTACGGTTGGCCTGTGATTACGTATGGCGTGAATTATGGTCTCGGCACAAAAATCGGCGAAGGCCAGTCAAAAAGCGGCATGGAACAACCCTTACACGTCTGGGTTCCCTCGATCGCACCCTCTGGGTTGACTTTTGTTCAGGGCAACGCCTTTGCTCAATGGAAAGACAATATGCTGATTGGTGCGCTGCGTGACCAGTCTCTTGTTCGATTAGAGCTTAAAGGCGAGAAAGTCATCCATGAGGAGCGTTTGCTCAAAGGCCAAGTCGGCAGGATTCGAGATGTGCGCCTGGGATCGGATGGTTTGGTTTATCTGCTGACGGATGCGTTGGACGGGGCATTGTTGAGACTAGAGCCTGTCTCGCCATATTTACCTCAGCCGACCAGCTGACGACTGAGCAGCATGCACGTGTGGGTCAAGACAATACGCTGATCGCACAGGTTCAAGACGCCAATATCATCTTGTTTGTTCACCTTGTTTCGTGGGTAACTTTATATACTGAGGTTTATTGACATACGAACCTTGGTCCTATTGCCCATGAAACAACTCCAATTATTACAAGAACAATTTGGTCATTTAGATCATGTCCGCTTCGAGGCCTTAGAGAGTGGAATCATTCTGATTCATATCGATCAGCCACAGGCTACAGCAACAATTAGTTTATATGGGGGGCAGATACTTGAGTGGCACCCCAAGTCTCAACATTCTCCAGTCCTGTGGCGGACAGAGTCAGATGCATTTGTCAAAGGACATCCCATACGCGCGGGCGTACCAATTTGTTGGCCTTGGTTTGGTCCGCATCCTACTTTGACCCATGCGCCGTCACATGGCTTTGCAAGAACCTCTGATTGGGTACTAACGTCAATTTCAACAAGCACCATTGGTGAAACTGAAATATGCATGAAGCTGAGGAACGATCTTGAGGCCTTTGAACATTACGGTTTATCAGCAGAGCTGACCACCCACATCACAATCGGCGAGACGTTGTCTATTTCGTTAGCGACGACAAATAGACAAAAGCAAACCATGACCTTGACGGAAGCGCTACATGCTTACTTTTATGTGAGCGATATTCGCCAAGTTCACATCCAGGGTTTGAGTGATTGCGAGTACGTCGACCTCATTGACCACAACGCGCTTAAGTCACAATCTGGAGTGGTGACATTCTCGAGTGAAACGGGTCGCGTCTATTTAAATACGCTTCACGATTGCCTCATTGTTGACCGCGAATTAGGGCGGGCCATTTTGGTTGAAAAAAAGGATAGTCAAAGTACGGTTGTTTGGAATCCATGGGCAGTCACTGCTTCAAAAATGGATGATCTCGGTCCAACAGGTTGGCAAACAATGGTCTGCGTGGAAAGCGCCAATGCATTGAGAAATGCAGTTGTCCTTGGCGCAGGTGAAACACATACACTTTCGATCAAATACTCTGTTCAACTAGTTTGAACTCAGTTCATTTTTGATCAAGATCTTTCAGTAGCGTTTCAAAGGTTTTGGTGTCTCGAATGATTTCAGCTCTCATGGCCTCGGGACCTTTTGGATCAAGTGCATAGCCACTTTGCGCATATTTTTCAAACTCTGGGCTACGTACAACCTGCATGGACAGTTTGCTCAATTTATCGATGACGTCAGGCGGCATACCTTTAGGCCCAATGATGTAAAAAGAGGCTGACAGTGTTGTGTTGTAGCCAGCATCAATCGTCGACTGTGCCTCCGGAACGGGACTATATATTCCCTTTTTAAAAGTGGCGAGTACTCTGACTTTGCCAGCTTGCACTTGGCTAGGTATGCCAACGGCGCCAGTAAAAAGTGTCGCTTCTACTCGGTTACCCAATAGCGCAATCAGCGCCTCACCGCTGCCACCCGTAAAGGGAACCGTGCGGAGATTTGTACCAGTATTTCTATTAAATTCTTGGGCAACTAAATCAGGTACGGTGCGCAGTCCAGAAACAGAGGCACGCACTTTGCCTGGATTTTGCTTTACGTGATCGACAAACTCTGAAAAGGTTTTCCAGGGGGCATCGGCCCGTACGACCAGAATAACTGGCATTTCACCGAGCTTGACGATCGGTTGGTATTGATCTGGTGTTTTGAAGGCCAAGCTCGCGTTAACCAAAGGCTGATAGGCGAGAATGCTGTTTGTTGCGAGACCCAAGGTATAACCATCCGGCTTGGCGCGTACGACCATGCCGGTTCCAATCGTCCCTGATCCTCCGGGTTTGTTTTCAATGTTGACTTCGACCCCAAGCAGTTTTTGTAGCTGTGACGCAAACTGACGTGCAACAGGATCTGTAGAGCCACTAGGACTGTAAGGAACGATTAGGGTAACGGGACGATTTGGGTAAGATTGTGCGTTTGATAGAAAACTCACAAAAAACAACCCGATGGAAGCAAGAATGCGTAAGAAAAAAAATCGATGAAAACTCATAAATCCTCCCTGGATGAAAGAAAATTTCTTATCGTTATTTCATCGGCAGACTGAGCTCCAGCTTGACTGCGGTTCTACTTACGACTGGGGTACAAGGCTGGGGCACATATTTTGATGATTTCTCTTGAAGCTCTCGCTGCCGTGTACTTCAGTATACATTCACTGTCGTGATGAAACCAAAGTTAATAAAGGAACGCACACTCGGCACCGTCTAGTCATGAACAATTCTACTTGTCGACAGAGCGATTGAACCACCTTCCTCCAATCGCTACGAGCAATAGCACCAGGCTTGCAAAGGTGAAAGCGTGCGTAAAGCCTTGTAATAGCAATTGATTGAAGCGATCAACTTTCACTGCTTCTTGAAGAATCAGTATGGATATTTTTGGAAAATCTAAACTAAATACAGTGTCGAAGACGCTGATGCCGATCAAGCTGCCTAAGTTGAGCGCAACGGGTATGAGTGCACTAGCCTCGTCTTGACAATCGGGAGAGGCAGTTTCCATGATGCGTCGATTATTCGCTGGGGAAAACAACGCCGTTAGAAAGCCAAATACTAGTATGAAAATGATAAAAATCCAGACTGCTTTTTGACTCGCTAGAACGGAAAATATAGCAAAAAGTAGGGCGCTTAGAAAAAGAGAGATTGTGACTAGCGGCTGGGAACCTAAACGGTCCGTGAGTCGACCTGCCCATACACTCGTGGGTGAGAAGCTCAACGGATAAAGTAACAACAGGGCACTGCTGCACAATACTGATAATCCAAGTCCTAGCTCTAAATAAAAGGGCATTAAAAATCGCACACCACCGTTGACAAATTGAAATACGAAAAGAGTGAGCAAGGTAATCAGGAAACCAGGGTTGCGTATGAGGGCTTCACTGATCAAGCTGTGTCCGTTGCGGCCACGCCACAACAATATTGTCGTGACTGCGAGACTTGTTGTGAAGAGTATCAATATGAGTGGTGAGCGCCATCCAAGTTCAGAGCCGAGGCTGAGACTCAGTACAAAGGAAGTGATCAACAGACTGGAAAGAAACAGTCCGAGCCAATCAAGTGGGGATCGATTTTCGCCAGCCTGTTTGATGTGGTCGATCGTTGGTAGGTATCTATAGCCACACCATAGAAGGATGATGAATAGCGGTAATGTCCCTAAGAAAATCCATTGCCAAGATAGATAGTGAGAAAGTAGTCCTCCAACAGGCATCCCTAGCAACATGCCGACGCCGGCACCTAGCGAGAGCATGCCATAGCCCCATCCCACCCTATCTTGATTTACCCAGAATGGAATCATCGCGTAAGCCATTGCTACCATAGCGCCTGTGCCCACGCCTTGAATGATTCTGCTCAAGCACAGCACCGGTAAGTTCGGAGATAGCCCACTGGCCAACGTACCAAAAGATGCGAGTAGGCAACCGCTGAGAAACATGCGACGTATCCCGTAGCGAGTCCCGAGTCGTCCAGCAGGAATAAATGAAATACTAGCGGCGAGTAAGTAAGTAATAATCACAAAAGAAATAGCTGTCGATGTTGCATTCAGCTCTCGTGCCATATCGGGTAGAGATACGTTGACGAGAAATGCCTCGAACTGAAATACGAAAGCTGAAAAAGCGACACAAAAAACAACTAGCTTTTCTATCGGGGTTGCAGAGGTTGCATGCATGTTGTGCTGCGTCAGGATGAGAGTTGCCAAAGCACGCCCGCTATGGGGAGTCTTGCCTCTTGGAATGTGTTGAGGCTGAGACAGAAGTCTTTGCCACTGACGTAACTTTCCTCTTCGGTAAGGGTTGTCATAACCAGATCCTGACAAGATTGCGCTTGGCCCAAATGTTCCAGCATGACCTGTGCGAGTAAAGCTTTATCGCGATCCGTCCCTGTTTCCAGTGTGAGCGTCTCATCAGGCATGGCGATACGATCACGGTCTCCGAAAATAGAATCACTGCCTTCGATTTCGCTAATCAGAGCAAAGACCTCACGATACGTCTTCATCTCCTTGGCGCGCGCTTTAGTGAGCGGCTGATGGCGAGCGATCTCGAGGTAAGGGCGGATGTCTGGCACAGCAAGTGACCTATATGAATAAAGTACAGGCAAAATATCTGGGGTTTGTTCATCGATGAGGCGCTGACGCGTTTGCTCACGAGAATGGGTGCCAAGCAGCTCACGCAAAACAGGCGCAAGTGGAGATTCATGCGTGCGTGAGACAGGAAGCGCAAGTGCTGTGGATAGTTGCGATAGTCTGATTCCAAAAAAATAATCAAGCTTTTGAAGTATTTCCTCGGTTAATGCGTTTGAAATTTCAGTTTTCCCCGTTTTAAGGTCAAACACGCCAGAGGCGCAAATGATTCGATCCATGTCACCCAGGAAAAAATCAAATGCTGCCTGAGGATTGCCTTCGTATTGTTGATCGACAAGTTGTTGCCAATCCTGTTTGGAGAGTAGTTTATTTTTTCCATATAACCACCAAGGTTCGCCCGTGGCAGTCCAGCCAAAGGCACAATAATGTGCAGCACTGGCCAGCGCGATAATGCCATCAACATTGGCAGCCGGCATCGTCATAGCGAGGGCCGCAAAAATTGCAACTTCGTCTAGGCACGAAGTCAGTCCTAGAGGCGCTCTCGCACGTCGACCCGTCAAGTTGCGACTGGCCAACACGACATCGAAGTTCTTATAAAAGTAAGCAGGGAAGCGTTCGTGCTCTATCTGATTCAGCAGGGAATCAACAGCCTCTGCGGGTAGAGCTTGCTCGCTCAGGCGCAAAAGAAAAGTGTTTTTGATGCGATCGACTGCACCATTCACCAAGGGTGCTCCCAATCTTTCTCGTTCATCGACTAGGTTGAGCTCACCGAAGGTGGTGGATACCAAGTCCGCATTCAAGTGTTTGAAGTGACGGTCTAACTGATGCTGAATGGCACGCATGTGCTTGATTGGATCGCCAGTCTGAGGGTGATGCCCTGAGTCCTCATCCGCCATCGTTTTAAGTTTTGTCTGAATTTTTAAACTTAAATCCCAAAGCTTTGTCGATAAAAGGTTGCCCAACACGAGAGGTAATAAAAAATTCGTGTCTGCATAGGCATCGAATATGTTTGGCGATATCGCTGCACGACATTGTTCAAGCTGTATTCGATTCATTTTGAGACGCTAACCGTATATTGTTGGGCGACCTATATTTACAACTATTTTTCGTGATTGACCAGCATTGTTTTTCTTTGCACTGGTAAGATTTAGAATCACATCTGGAGTGAGATTAAATGCAACCCCTCAAATCTATCGATGCTGGAGTGCTCAATATTGCTTATGCTGAGCTCGGGCCGCAAAACGGTTCGCCAGTATTTTTGATGCATGGCTTTCCTTATGACATTCATGCCTATGAAGAGGTGGCGCCTATTCTGGCGCAAGCAGGTTGTCGGGTCATCATTCCCTATTTGAGAGGCTACGGACCGACAAGATTTCTGAGTCCTGCCACACCGCGCTCGGGTGAGCAGGCTGCTTTGGGGGCTGATTTACTTGCACTGATGGATGCGCTTGAGGTTCCACATGCGTTACTAGCGGGCTACGACTGGGGCGGTCGAGCGGCTTGTGTCGTCGCAGCGCTATGGCCCGAACGGTGCACCGGGCTTGTTTCCTTCAATAGCTACAATATTCAGAACATTGCGCAAGCGCTCGCACCCGATCTGCCAGAAAACGAATACCGACTTTGGTATCAATACTATTTTCACAGCGAACGTGGTTGTGCAGGTTTGCAAAAGGATCGGCGTGCCGTGACGCGATTGCTCTGGAAACTATGGTCGCCAACTTGGAACTTTACGGATGAAGTTTTCGCCAAGAGTGCGGCTGCGTTCGATCATCCAGATTTTGTAGATGTCGTCATTCATTCCTATCGACATCGCTTCGGTCTCGTAGCAGGCGATCCGGCCTACGCTGAGATTGAGGCACGACTGTCTATCCAGCCGCCGATTACCGTTCCAGCCATTACATTTGATGGTGCAGACGATGGCGTACGACCGCCTTCATTAGCCGGTCCGCATGCACAACGATTTGCGGCGGCGCGTTCCCACCGAGTCGTGCCTGGCGTTGGACATAATATGCCGCAAGAGGTGCCAGAAATTTTTGCAAACGCAGTTTTAGAGCTCCTGCAGCAAACTGGAAAATAAAGATGTCAGACTCATTAATTCAACTTCGCGACAGTCGAGAGTCAGACTGTCCTTCTATTCAAAGTATTTATGCGCATCACGTCTTGCACGGGACTGCGTCATTTGAGCTCGACCCGCCCACCGTTGATGAAATCACCCAACGCCGTGCTGTCATCGTTGATAAAAAGTTGCCTTATATCATTGCTGAGCGTGATGGCGAGGTGATGGGCTATGCGTATGTCACGATGTATCGCCCAAGACCCGCTTATCGTTTCACTGTGGAAAACTCAGTTTATGTGCGCGATGGACTCACCGGTGAGGGTATCGGCAGTAAGCTCTTGGTAGAGCTTATTAGACGTTGCGTTGAGGCGGGTTATCGGCAAATGATTGCGGTGATTGGCGATAGTAGCGCTGCCTCCGTTGCGCTGCACCAAAGACATGGATTTACCCAAGTCGGCTTGTTTCGTTCTGTAGGTTTTAAAGCACGAGCTTGGCGTGATACGGCAATGCTGCAGCTTGAGCTGGGTGCGGGTGATCGGATGCCGCCTGAGCAAGCGAGCGCAATCAAATGACAACCTATAAGCCAGCCGATCTTTTTGGTGTTCCGGATGAGTTAAGCACTGAGAAAAAAAGGAAGTCAGTCAAGCCAAATGACAAACTGGTAACCAAGGCAATCAAGGCGAGCAAAGCAACCTTGCCGGTTTTGCCAGGCCAAGGTTTCTTACCGGGTCTGTCCCGGCGAGGCCGTCCTAGACTGGCAAAGCCAATCTCTGCCGTTGAGCGTACGGCTGAGCACCGACGTAAGCGTATCGCTAATGGCGCAAAGCGTGTAGAAATTATTTTGGATAGCGACGTGACGCGAGCACTCGATCAACTCGCCGAGCATTCTGATGAACCAAGAAGCGAAGTGATTGCTACGCTAATTCGAAAAGCCTATGCTCGACTTAAACGCTGAGGAGCCTTAGCGAACGCCAGGACGATTAACCGGACCGCCGCGGTTGATGTCTGAGCCTGCACCGCCAACACCCACACCAGGTGCGACACCTACCCCCGGCGCGCCTGCGCCAGCACCGGGTAGCACACCAACGCCAGGTGCGCCAACTCCACGTGCACCAATACCCGGAGTAACACCAACGCCCGGGGCACCGACGCCCACGCCGGGAACAACACCTACGCCAGGTGCGCCACGATCAATTGGTGTGACAGCAACGCAACCCAAAGGAAAACCCGGTGCTGTGCAAACGATGCGAGCGTTTGCGACTGTTGCGAACAGTGACATCGCAGCAAGCGGAGCCAGCAGAGTAAGGCTAAGTGAGCGTTTCATTTTAAATTCCTGAAGAGGGTAATGTGTAGTCCACTATAACAACCAGAAATGATGTGCGTTTATGTTTGAACAGAGATTGAGAGGATTTGAGCAGTTTCAGAGGTATCAACAGGCGCGATCAGCGCATTGAGCTCTGATAGCGCTGCGCATATTTCCATCCAATATCGGCAAGAGGCCGAGCTTTGCTACCCGTCTCTTTGGCATCGGCTGCTGCTGCAGTACCATCTGCCGCTCGTTTGGCAATTCCCTGCAAAATTGCAGCCATCCTGAACAGGTTGTAAGCAATGTAAAAATCCCAGTGTTCAACTCCACCAAAGCCTGTAGCTTCAGTGTAAGTCTTGACATAGTCCGACTCGCTTGGAATACCTAGTGCAGGTAAATCAAGCCCGGCAATGCCTCGCCAAAGACTGGCAGGGATATGCCAACTCATGCAGTGATAAGCAAAATCCGCCATGGGATGGCCTAGTGTGGCGAGCTCCCAGTCGAGCAGACCAATGGCCTTGGGCTCAGTGGGGTGCAATACAAGATTGTCCAGACGGTAATCACCGTGCACGATCGAAGTTTGCTCATCAGTGGGAATGTTTTGTGGCAACCATTCGATCAGCGCATGCAACGACTCTATATTCTCAGTATTGGACTCTAAATATTGCCGGCTCCAACGTGCAATTTGACGTTGAAAATAATTGCCTGGTTTACCAAACGTCTCGAGGCCAACATCGGCTGGATTGACTTTGTGTAATGCTGCGATGACGCGATTCATTTCGCTGTAGACCGCAGCACGCTCCAACTTGGACATGCCGGGCAATGATTGATCCACAATCACACGACCTTTGAGAAACTCCATGATGTAGAAGGGCGTGCCGACTATTTCATTGTCATCACTAAACGCATACAGTTTTGGAGTAGGAACTTCGGTATTTTGTAACGCCTTCATCACGCGATACTCGCGATCGACCGCATGTGCCGAGGCAAGTAGAGTGCCGGGGGGCTTTTTACGCAAAACAAGCTGCTGTGACCCACTCGCCAACAAATATGTTGGATTGGACTGGCCGCCTGTGAGTGGTTGGCAAGAGAGGGACGTCCCTTGGATAATACCTTGCGAGCGAAGCCAATCTGCGAGCACCTCAAGATTAAATTGACCCAGCGTGCCGTCTGATGATGCGTCGGTTTTAGCTGTTTGATCCTCAGAGGATGACTGCGATGCCTGACCACTCATAGCGAACTCACCAAGTGACCCCAGTCAACAGGCAATGTGGTTCCCGTCATCGCTTGGCTGGCATTGGATGCGAGTAACAACAGTGGCCCATCCATATCCTCCATCTGGCAAAATCTCCTAAAGGGAACGCGTGCCTCAAGCTTTTTACCCGCCTCGCTGGCGAGAAACTCACGGTTGAGGTCAGTCACAACATAGCCAGGCAAAATGGCATTCACGCGAATGCCATAGCGCGCAAACTCAAGTGCGAGGGCCTTGGTCAATTGGATCACCCCCGCCTTAGAGGTTGCGTAGCTCACGACAGCGCCAGCGACTCTTTCCCCGAGGATTGAAGAGATGTTGATGATGCTGCCTTTTTTCTTATGTTTGACCAATCGGCGTGCAGCCTCAGTGTCGACCAACCAGCAGCCTTTGAGGTTGGTATCCATCACGTCATCCCAGTTCTGCTCGGTCTGCTCAAGCGCAGATTTAGCCACTGTGGTGCCTGCATTGCTAATGATGACATCAGCCACAAGACCCAGTGTTTCGATCTGGTCAAAACAGGACTTCACGCTTGCTGCACTTGTCACATCAAGTGATACAGCGGATGCTTGCGCACCAGACGCGTTGATCTCGTCGACGAGAGTTTGAAGCTTCTCTGTCCTTCGGGCTGCAACCACAACATGTGCACCCGCATGGGCAAGTGTCATGGCCATATGTCGGCCAATACCACTTGAGGCGCCTGTCACGAGTGCGACACGTCCTGCCAGCCCAAACATCGAGAGGGAGGAGGGCAGTTGATTTAAATGAGGTTGACTCATGCACGTTTCTCCGCAGCATCCAGAATCTTACGCGCCATACTCCAGCGATGCACCTCACTTGGACCGTCATAAATTCTAAAGGCACGCATATCCAAAAATATGCGCATCACCATCGTTTCACCTGTCACGCCTTGCCCACCTAATATCTGAACGCAACGATCAACCACGCGCCACTCTGCTTCGGAACAAGTGACCTTAGCCCGGCTAGATTCAAAATTACATGTTTGACCTTGATCGAGCAACCATGCTGTATGTGCGATGTGCAAGCGACAGGTTTGAATGTCCATGTCGTTATCAGCCAGCATAAAGCCAACGCCTTCATGCTTGCCCAGCGCCCGTCCAAAAGCCTGACGTGTTCGCGCGTACTCAGTCGCAATATCATGTGCCCGGCGCGCTTGTCCGAGCCAACGCATACAGTGTGTTAAGCGCGCGGGTGCAAGGCGAATTTGTGCGTACTTGAAGCCGCGGCCAATTTCTCCCAGCACGTCAGTGGCAGGAATACGGACATTCTTAAAGTCCATGACGCAATGTCCGCCTGTGAAGCAGCTATCCATTGCGTCCATCTGGCGCGTCACGCTAATGCCTTCTCGACTCATGTCTGACAGGAACATCGTGGCAGAACCGTCCTCCATTTTCGCCATGATGATCACGTAGGTCGCTCCTTGTGCGCCTGTGATAAACCATTTCGTTCCATTGATCACGTAGTGATCGCCGTCCTTAACGGCCGTCGTCAACATCATCGATGGATCGGCGCCAGCTCCAGGATGGGGTTCTGTCATTGCAAAGCAAGAGCGTGTATGACCTTGAACTTGCGGACGAAGCCAGCGTTCTTTTTGCTCATGCGTTGCCACCATCTCCATGAGATGAATATTGCCCTCGTCAGGTGCATGAATATTCATGGCAGTCGGGCCGAGTGTTGAGTAACCGGCCTCTTCAAAGACAATCGCTTTATCAATATGACTTAGACCAAGACCACCCATTTCGATAGAGGCATGCGGGGTCAGCAATCCAGCCTCGCGCGCCAGTCCGACGAGCTCAGCCCGAAGTTCCTCGGTGGGGCCATGCGATGTTGCCCGTGGGTCACCCTCAAGCGGGATAATTTTTTCAGCGATGAAACGCCTTGTGCGCTCTTGCAACTCAAGTTGCGCGGGTGTCAGAGAGAAATCCATTTAACGGTATCCTATTACTTCGTATGGCGCATAGGGACTTCATTGCGCGTTTATTAATAATGGCTATTATCTCAATTTACAGGCATTTCGTTTGTCTCCTCAACCCACCACCCGTTTATTTGGTTTAACCCTTCTCTGATCATGCGTACCATTGCTCATCCAGGACTCACTGATCCGCAACGATTGTTTGCAATTCCGACGCGTGTGCGCCCTATACAAGCCACTGTATCTTGCGGATTGACATTGCTCGAGGCAATAACCGAAGTCGCTGATCGCTTTAAAGTTAAAAGTGGTGCATTTAGACTAAATGCCGGTTCATTCACGACTTTTAGCTACGTGATGCCGGCTCTTTCAAAGTCGCCCGATCATGCGGTGTATTTCAGTGACACCTATGAGGTAGCAGGTGAAATTGAGCTTGAGACAGCTTCTGTCACCTTCGGACAACGCAATGGTCAGCCATGGCTACATTGTCATGCAGTATGGATTGAACCGAGTGGCCGTCGTCATTGTGGTCACCTTTTGCCAGATCAGGTGATCGTGTCTCAACCAATGAGTTTGAGTGGTGTCGGATTGATTGATGCTGCCTTTAGTGTCACGCCTGACGCCGAGACACATTTTTCGCTCTTTGTACCAAAGGCAATCTCCGATGATTTTGCGGTAGGCGTTCATCCCGATGCCAACAGCCATCAGGCTTACGCGATCCGACTGGCGCCCAACCAAGACATCTCTCATACTTTAGAGAGTTTTTGTCGATCCCTTGGGATCAAAAGTGCAGAGATTCATGGCGGTGTAGGTAGTACCGTCGGCGCTGTTTTCCAAGATGGACGTGTGGTAGAACCTTTTGTCACTGAACTGCTGATTCGCTCGGGCAGAATTCACACTTCTACGGTTGATCAACCGTGTGCGGAGATAGACATTGCCATGGTGGATTACCAAGGGGGTATATCTGAGGGCAGACTCGCAGCGGGAGCGAATCCAGTGCTGGTGACCGCAGAGTTGGTATTGTGTCCAACGTTTATACCCAACGTCTCTGATCACCCCACGACAGCGCATGCCTGACAGTCAAGTTTCTTGACTACAAAGCCTGATTTCCTTTGTCGTAAAGCTGCGAAACATAAGATTTAGTGTGAGGTCCCCCATCGACGCTGAGGGCGGCGCCATTCACATAGGCCGCGCGCGGTGAGGCAAGAAATACAACAACATTGGCAATGTCCTGGGGGACACCCCATTTTTGTCCTGGTGGCATGGCCGCTATTTCAAGTGTCCCACGTGTGCTGAGTGCAGGGGTCTGCTCCCATTGGCCACCTTTCGCCTGACTCTCCCAGAGCCTGAAGCGCTCCTCTGATTTGACTACTCCGGGCACAACGCAATTTACGCGAATTCCAAATTCTGCCAGCTCTGAAGCTAAATCGATTGAAAAACGAATCTCGGCTGCTTTGGCAGGCCCTGTGCAACTGGAACCTGGGGGGAAGTTTCCCCGCAATGCCGTGCGTCCTGAGATATTGATGATGGATGGAATGTTAGACTGCTTGAGCAAAGGAAGGGCTCGCTGAGAAACACGGAATTGGGCAAAAAAATTGATCGCCATGCCATCTTGCAACTCAGCATCCGTGACTTCAGAAAAAGGCTTGTAAATACCAGTACCAGCATTGTTCACCAGAATATCGAGTTTTCCATGTCGAGCTTGGATATGCGCGATCAATGTCTCGATTTCGCCGAGAACAGTGACGTCCGCCTGAACATATTCGATTGATCCCCTATGTTTAGACGATGTTGCACTGTTCCCGATTAATGCAATAGCTGTTTGTAATTTCTCTAGCCGTCTTCCGCAGATAATGACATGCGCACCTTCAAGAAAAAAAGACTGCGCGCAAGCCAAACCAATACCTTCACTTCCACCAGTCACACAAACAATCTGGCCCTCAAGATCGAGTTTCATTCTCTGCGCATCACCTTAGTTGACCTTGATGTTTAGACGACGAATGATGTCACCAAACCGTTGGATCTCAGCACGGAAAAATGTATTTAATTGCTGTGGTGTCGAGTACTCGGGCTCCGCACCTTGCTTGATAATCGACTCGCGGACCTCTGGTTTTTCCAGAGCAACTTTCGCAGCAGCATTGAGCTTATCAATGATGGGTTGCGGTGTTCCGGCTCTTGCAAACAATGCATACCATTGTGAGACTTCGAGCTTGTAGCCTGCCTCGGTCAGCGTCGGTACATCAGGCATGGTGGAAGAGCGCTTGGCGCTTGCGACACCCAGCACCTTGATACGTCCAGCTTTATATAAAGCGGAGGCCGATGCAACGCCCACAAAAGTGATCGGCACTTGTCCCGCGGCAACGTCCGCGATCGCTGGGGCATCACCTTTGTAAGGCGCATGCACCATATCAATGCCAGTCAGCGATTTGAACGCCTCTCCGGTCAGGTGCCCCGTTGAACCAATACCGCTGCTCGAGAAGGCTAGCTTGCCAGGATTTTTTTTCCCATAAGCAACGAGTTCTGCGATGTTATTGAGTCCCAGTTTAGGATCGACAACGAGGACTAAAGGGACGAAGCCAACCATGCTGACAGGCGTAAAATCATTGATCGGATCATAGGGAGCATTTGGATAAAGCGTGGGATTTGTGCCTTGAGTGGCGCTATTGCCCATGAGCAGCGTATACCCATCTGGTGCAGATTTGGCTACGAATGTGGCCCCCACGATACCGTTCGCACCTGTTTTGTTGTCAGCAACAATGGTGGCTTTTAGCGTTGAGGCCATTTGCTGAGCCATTAGGCGTGTGAGAAAGTCATTCGCCCCACCGGCTGCA
>Ga0105050_10003807_pt1 | contig 20637 bp, 47 predicted proteins | sample FRY01_FD_78088 | JGI IMG/M metagenome (GOLD analysis project Ga0105050, IMG submission 78088) | Freshwater microbial communities from Lake Fryxell liftoff mats and glacier meltwater in Antarctica - FRY-01 | ecosystem: Environmental > Aquatic > Freshwater > Ice > Glacier meltwater ...
GCCACATCTCTTATACGCCAAACGTTATATGCAATGCTACGTTTGTGCTTCGTATTAAATTTTATTTTAATGAAATACCAGAATATTTTTCTCTATAATTATAATAATCTTTTTTTAAATCTTCCGATATAAATTTATTTGTTTTGAACCAATTATCAATCCATAATTGACTGTTATCTTCTTTAAATACTAACACATCTTCATTCCTTGAATATGCTGGTCTTTCAAATGTGAAAAAAATATTAAGTGTTTTGTCTATATTTTCAACCATCTGCTTTAGAGTGTGTTTATTGAAGATATTAAGATACTCTTCCCCTTTATCAGTCCAATTATAATAAAAATTTCTATCAAATAAATTATGTCTTATAACATCACCTAACTTATCTATTAGTGCATCTTTATTCCAAACACCTGTTTCAGTTCCACTACCAAGTTCTATTTTAAAACTTTTATCAACCAATTCATGAAAGGTTAGGTTTTGGTGATTTTCATTCAAATATTCACGTATAGTTGTTACTATAAATTTTCTTAATTCCATAATTAGTAATTGTTAATTAGTTCGTCTAAGTTACGAATGACAACGGAACATCCGCCATTACTATTACAATAATCGTGCATTGCATCTTCTGCGTCTCCGAACTCATTCTTTAAAATAAAATCCAAACACTGCCCAACACAATGAGGGAGGTTTTCCTTAATGTGATAATCAATCCACCGTCTACTCGTATTGTGAAAAAGAGGGAAGAAGCCTTCTCTTACCGTGTACCGTTCTTTGAGGTGCTCATCAAACTCTTCTAAATGTGCTTCAAGATAAGCGATCATTTTTTTATAGTTCAAATCAATTTCGGCATTGATGAAACCATTGTCAATATAACACCTAAGAGGAACCATCCCTTCGTATTTGACCGAACGAACAATCCCCATGCTTGATAGTTCGTTGTCAACCCAACTACAACAAAGTTTGGCAGTCGCTACACTACTCGTTTCATTGTCTAGGTCAAAAGCATCATAATTCTCAATAGGTCCCTTACCTAATGCTCTTCGTTCTTCATTGATGTATTCTAATTCTGAATCTTCGTTGTCGGCTTCAAACACCGTTTGATAAAAGCCTGGAAATACTGGTAGCCATGTGCCTACTTTCATAATTATTAATTTTAGTTTTGTTTATAATAATGCAATGTAACAAGTGTCATGTTTTTCTTTGATTGCCTTGAAAGCGGCAGAAGTAACATGATATGTTTTCTTACCTCTTTTGTGTGTAGAACCATCGCCAGACATTTTGACACCCCTCCCAGTTAATTGCAAGTCGGTCGTCACATAAAAACCACCACCATGTGAGCAAGAGTACTCGATAGTCGCGTTTGTTTTCTCTCCTAATTCGGGATAGATAAAGGTTGAAGTTGCCATCTTATTATTTTTTACTGATTAAAAGCCACGCTTCTCGCCATCTGAATTTTCATAAGTCAGTTACTTGCCTTTTGAAGCGCGTGTGTACTTACTTGAAAACCCATCTGAATTTTCATAAGCTAACGCATTGCCATCTGAATCACGTGTGTGCTTACTTGAATACCCATTTGAATTTTCAGAAGTCAAAATATTCCCATGCGAATCGTAGGTGTACTTGCACAAGTAGTTGTGTGAATCCTCAAAAGTCAGCATGTTCCTGCTTGAATCGTAGGTGCACTTGCGTGAATACCCATCTGAATTTTCAAAAGCCAATACATTGCCATGCGAATCGTAGGTGGTTTTAGTTGAATGCCCATCAGCCCCTCTACAAAACTCGTAAACCTTTTTTCCAGCCTCGTTGAATAGCTTCAGGTCAGCTTCTGTGCCAAATACATTTTTCATATTACTCGTTTTGATTTTCACTATGTTTGTCCAAACCGTTACAGGTAAAAATGTATGTTTCTAACTTCCTTCTGCACTTGTCTTTCGTAAGCTGTTCCTCTTGCTGTGTATTGCCTTGATTCGTTTTCAAGTATAGCAGTTAAAATACATTTAGGTATAATCATAGGTTTGTCTTTCTCATCCCAACCATCAATATCAATGCAACCTGAATCTAAAACTCTGCCTACGTTTTTCAATGCTTTTTTATGGGACTCGATAAGCATATCTTTAACCAGCTTTTTTATTTTTTGTTTATTACTTCTCATAATGCTTGTTCTAATTAATTTTGTATCCTGTAACTCTTCCTTCGTAAACATAATCTTTTCGATCTTGCTCTGGCTTATATGCAAGGGCTTCTAAAACTGTACTGAAATATTTTGAATTAGACCTTTTCTTCTTACCGTTCTTGGGTAAATAAACGTATGTCACTTTGTAGGTAAGATCGCCCCCTGTGGTTTCAAAGATTAAACTTATGAACGTACCTGTTTCAGCTGACCTTTCAACCTTTGGATAATTTTCAAGCGCTACCAATTGGTAGACTTCGTTCTCCAGAATTTTACTTCTTCTCTCTCGTTCTACTTTTTGTTTCACTCTGTACTCTTCCTCTCTTTCTAAGGTCTCCTTCTCTTTCTGGGCTACTCTTTTAGCTGTCTCATCTTTAGTGGCTCCCAAACCGTCTAAAAACAACTGCACATTTTTCTCGTATATCCCATTAATATAGAATTCGAGAACAATATACTCCCTGCCGAACAAATTTCCTGTCGATAAGTATTTTTGTCCGAAAAATAAATCCGTATTGACCCCCGAATAAAGATTTTTGATTACCTGTACGTTCTCATCCGTAAGCTCTTTGTAGATTGAGAATGTCGCCTCCGTGGATGTGGCCCTGTAACTTATCCCAAAGTGTTTCAAAGTGTTGGCTATGTCCTTCCTTTTGGCTTCATCTATGGCCACCCATTTCACCCCTATTGATTTGTTTTTGTTCTGGAATATGGATTTGTATCCAAATAAAACTTGGTTCTCAAGCTCTGGGAAAATACCATGTATTGTAATTTGCGTCTGGTACTTGAAAATCGGCAAATTGATTTTATCCAAGTCTTCAATGGTGATTCCTTGTTCTATCACCTCTAGTATTTTGGGGTCAACCTTTTTGCCAAGGCGGTTTAACTTGTTTTTAGTGTCAAAAATTGACTTTTTCTCGAATAACTTTTCAACTATTTTCATACTCTTGTTGTTTGGTTAAAATCGGCTCACGGCCTTAGCACCATGAACCGATTTTTATTATTTTCAAAATTAAACTATTCCGGCAACATTAGAGGCATAACTATTGCCATGGAATCATCTTCGAAGCCATTAATTGGAAAAACACCTATGGCTCTCGAAGGGCGACTAAACTTTAATTTTACACCTACACGACCACTCGCCCAATAACTGGGGAAACACATTGCCGCTGTTACCAAAAATTGTGGGTTTACGCCTATTTGATGAATCGTTTCATCTAAATATTGGGGAATAACATTAGCATAGTTTGGATAGCAAATATATGTTTCTAATACAGGATAAAATTTATCAGCAATTTTCACAAGCACCTCAGTCCCATCTTCTTTCTTCAAGAAACAAGTGCTATCCCCCGTCTGTTGGTCGTGCAGGTCTATGTACAACTTTCCTTCTGAAGCCACAACTTCTTTTGCAGTCTTACTCCATACGAAAGAGGTTGTAATTACAGACCCTGTGTAGTGTGCGTGTTCTGGATCCCCCTTTTTAGGGTAGAAAGTTATTCCTCCCTCGGAAAATGAAACTTCAAACCACCCTGCCTTAGCTAACTTTTTCATTAGGACAGCATTGAAAACCTTCCCTTCTAAAACAAGCAACTCTTCTTCTGTAGCCCCCATAGATTTGAGACACACTTTACATAATATGTTCCCGTTTGTGGCTATTAGAAAACCTTTGTCAACTACAGCTAACTTCATAGCTGGTCGCAAATCATCTTCGGCAACTGCTGCACTAAGCCCTTTGAAAACTCTTAAATCCATCATACATTTTGTTTTTTAGATAATCCTACATTTATTCTTACTACTTTATCAATCTCTTTTGAGACAAAATTACACAGTACTCGAACACACCAACCTTTTGGACCTATTAGTATCTTAGGGGTATTAGTGAAGATGGTGATATCAATGTGCGTTTCTTCTTGTAATACTGTAATCTCTTCTACTATGACATCCACACGCCTGCCTTTGAGGAAACCTGTGATAAGCCCTATGATAAGGATCCTTGTCTCTTTTGCTTGTGCTTCATCAGCGGTCTCGGGGTCTATGGTGTATAGTCTTGCCTCTGTCTGTTGGCTCACAAACCTTAGCGCGTCTTCTGTGGTGTCGAACTCTGCAACATTGTGCCTGTTCTTGTCAAGGACTTTTACCCTCATGCGTACTTCGTTTCTTGGGGATGTAATTTACAGGCGTAGTTCGCCAACAAATCTCTCTCGTGCTCTGCCAAGTCGTGCTCCTTGCAATAGCTGTCCATGGTGTCGTTGATAACTTGCCGGCACAAGGGTTTGTCGTTCGGGTGTTCTTTTTCACCTGGTCGGCGACTTCTTTTAAATAAGTTTTAGCTGTTTGATACTTTGTCATAATTGTTTTTTGGTTTTTAAAATTCGTTGGAAAACCCCTCGGGGGAATAAACAGGTTCGTCAAGAGACAAACAATCTATATCACAAATCTTCTCAATATCTGTACCTTCTACTACATCTTCATAAGTAAGGTTAACCATAGAACCCCCATCTTGGCAATACCATGTTTCTCCTGTTCTCTTTGTGACCACGTGAACAGTACGCCCACGTGAATCGGTAATTGTATTTGTGATCATCTTCTAGTACCATTTTTCTACGGGAACGGCAGTCGCAAATTGATTGCCATAATCATCGAGGAGAAATTGAAGTTGGAAAACAGCATCTTTTTCGAACTCGTAAGGGTATGCGCCTGTGTAGTCACCTGTCCATCCGCCACCATCTTCTTGATACCTTTCAGTTTTATTGTCTTGAATTACCCACACCATAGGTATGCAGGGAGCAAGAGAAACACATGTTTCAATGACCTCGGCAAATGTATCGTGCATAATCAATTCCTTTTCAAACCCGTCGTCATTCATTATACCAATGTCATCTATGAGTTGCATGTCTGTTGTTTCGAAAGTCCCGAATTCATCTTCAGGAAACACCGTAACTTCAAAATGACCCGCGTTTAATTTTTTTGTGCTTATAGTTGTTTTCATAATACTTGTTTTTTGATTACCGTTATGCCACTAGTGGAGATACGAAAATGCTGATGCTATGCAATACGCTTTCAAAATCGTCCATGTCTAATTCTATATCTCCTTCTTTGGCGCGATCCCACTCATAAAAGAGTTGCTGCCTGATTTGCTGCATGTTGTATTCAACATTTTCATCACGGTCTAGGTTGTCGTACTGGACACTCGTACTGAAATGCTCTCCCCAACCACTGGAAAAGAATACCTCTGCATTACTTTGGTAACATTTAACTGTTACGTTCACTAAATTTTCCATAATAATTATTTTTGTTTTACTCTTAAATATTTCATAATTATTCATTTTCTGGGGTCATTGCGCCATAATTGGCAATCAAATATTTCTGTACTCTCTTCGACGCTTTGGAAGTACCGTTCAACATTGCTTCGTGCGCTTCTTTCAAAGTCAGCTTGGCATAATTTAGATGCCTGTTCAACTCACGATGAATTGGGTATGGCTTATTTGACCATTCATTTCCGTCTCCCGACATGTACACGCCTGTAACTTCAACCATGTCTGCCCCGTCTTCTGATTTTCCTGTGTATATTGGCATAATTATTTAATTTGACTAAGTGGATAAGCGGTTAGAATCGACTCTTTACTTACTGTAATCGTAACATATCCATCATCGTAGTTATCTGTAAAACTAGGTGTTTCACTAGTATCATTTTCTGAAACTCTCATTTCACTATTTAAAAATGCTTGTTTTAAAGCTTCTGTTACATGAAGTTTTGCAAATTCTATCATTATATCTCCTGGTGATTTTAATGTTTCATTTTTACAAGCATTGTTCCAAAATTCTTTTGCTGTTATCATAATTAATTTGTTAAATAATCTACGTTAAATCCTTGTTCTTTTAAAAATTCAATCGCTTGTTCTGGAACTTCAAACACTCCATCGTAATCGCAAATGACTTTAGTCCCTTCGTCAACAAATATCCCAATGTGTTCGGTTTCTCCTAGTTCAGGTATGTCCCACTCAATGAAATAACTACCATTTTCGCAAGTGAATAACTCTAACGTTGATTCTGTGTCATCACTTAATGGTGTGTTATAAAAAGAAGTTTCTCGCCCTATTGGGCTTCTAAATGTTTTTGTTGGATTGCTCATAATTAAAAGTCTTGGTTTGTTATTATTTAGAGATTAATTCTCCAACTCTGTGCATACTCTTGATGTTGATTTTGTGACAACCTATTGTCAATGTCCCGTTAAGGCTTGTAACAGTGTAGTTATCTATTCTTTTGCCTTTAATATCCAAACCACTTTGTATAGCTTTGTATAGACTTCTGGCGCCTGTAACAGTAACTTCTATACCTTGTGAAGTTTCGACTGCTTGCCCATCGGCTGAAACGCGAATGAAGTCTTCCCTTCCAACCCTAAAGGAGTCAATTTCATAAGCATAGAATTTAAGTACACTCTTAGCAACTCTCTTTTTTTCTGCCTCCACTGCCTTCTTATTTGCTGCTGCAAGTCCCTCTTTAAACTTATCTACGTTCTTGTTAATGTTTGTAACTATGTTTCTCAGGTCTTTATACTTGGCAGACTGGTAGTCGAAGTAGGCACTTTTAGATAACTTTTTCTTAGCCCTATTGTACTCCGCATATTCATTGAAGGCGCCCCAAAGATGTAAAATCGGTTTGATATACAACTCTGGCTTGTTTGCCTTACCTAATTTAGAAACCAAGTTTTCAACTTCTCCATGGACAAGAGACAATTCTGTTTCTTTTGTGAAGAATTGTTTGTATTGTCTTGTTCCAAAATTTAACTGTCCAATGTGTTTAACAGTTGTTACACTGCGCCCTATATCATTAATCATTATTGTTTCTTGGTCTAAAAACTCTCCTAGTAAATAATGACGCCCATAGGAAAAAATCCTATCCCCCTTGAAAAATACATTTCTACAGGAGGCTACGTCTTGTGTTCTTTGAGCGAACAAGTGTATCACTTCGTTGCTCGTGCTAAATACTTTTTTCATAATTAAAGTTTTGTAATAAGTAAATAATTTTTTGTCATGTCTAAATCATGTGAAAGATACAGTGTGTGTAATTAAAAATAGAAATCATCAATACTGATTCCATGCCCTTGCAAACCACGTATCAAGTCTACAAAATTTTCGTAAGTATTTCCTTCCCCTATTGTTCCGTAAGTGGTGATTTTTCCACCTACTATTTCGACATCACCAATCTTTTCGCCCTTTGTTCTGATACTCATTAAATGTTGGTCTATTGAGTGATCCATAGTACGATTAACATATTCCATAATTCTTGTTATTTGTTTTTGTAATTATAATTCTAACCTTGTGCTTACCTTTATGGGGCTGCTCTGTGCCTTATAGTTGTATCCGATTATTTTTTTTAATTTCAATAGCTTGTGCCCATTCTTTCCTGTGGTCTTCTCCGAAAAATATAAAAGGCATCTCCTCGTTTTTCAGGTTTTTTATTATTTGCACCTCTGCGGATTTTCTTGTTAAATCTGAAAAACTTACAGTTTTGAATGAGACTGTAAACCCGTGCTCTTTCATTAACTCCCGATACTGTTTTTTAGTTACTGTATTCATGTCAAACTTAGTTTAATTTTTATAGTCGTCTACATAGAAAAAACAAAGGTTAGTTGTCAAACCAGAAAACTATTCTTACATCGTCAGGGGATCCCAATTCTTGCAACTCTTTTAAGTGGGTAAAGAAAAACTCGCCTAAATTCTCTCTGTATGTAACATTTGTTCCTTCGCCCTCTTCGGCCAATGCCGCTCCATTTGTAAAACTTCCCCCGTTTTTATTATATGTAGTTCGGCTAATTCTTCTATTCCAGGATACTTTTTCGTAATCAAAGTCTAATAACTCTTTCAAGGTCAAATAAGAGCATGAGTGGGCATCAATTCCCCAATCCTCGTGTTCTTCCTCAATTTCGGCACAAACATCGTCAGGCAGCCCCCTTGGCTCGCTTATTGGCTCACAACAGTCATAGTTCCTAACGTCAGCTAAGAAAGCAAACATTGAATAACCTCTCCAATAAAAAGGGCTATCGGTTTTTTCTTTTTTGTAGTACTCTTTTTCCCAACCATCTAGTGAAAAGAAATCTTTAACTTTCTCCCACTTGTTGTTTGCTTTTCTCTCTGCAAACGAATGAATATCACATCCCATAATATTGATTTTTAATTGTTTAATACTTAAATTTCTGTTTTTAGAATATCAATTAAGTCTTCTAAACTACAGTCAGCAAATAAAGAATACTCGTACCCACGATTGTCAACGAATATGAGCCTGTCGTGTACAATGGCTAATTCGGCATAGTCAAACATATTCACCATTATTGCTTTTGCATCTGAATGTTTTGAAGTCTGTGTGCTATTTTCTACCTTATTTCGTAGTTCTCGCAGGACTCTTTGTTCTAAATCTCTATGTTGTTTTTTAAAATCTTCCATCTTTTAATTTTTATAATACTTGTTGTATATCCCCCTCATTTGGGTACTCTTCTCGTTTAGTGTTCTACACTCATCACTTAACTTTGTTCTGTAAATAGTCCAAAATACATTCGTACTCTCCCTTCATTCCTAAAAAATAAGTCGAAGACTTATATTCCTCGTTGTGCCTTTCCACTTCAGGGAATATTAGGTCATACTCAAGGTCGCGGTATTTTGTCTCTGTGTTCTCAATATGGTCCACAAACAATTGAGAGAATAAGAAATCTGCGTATTCCATTTTGTTTTTAATTTAATTCGCCGTATCAGGCATTAACATTCGTACTCTTTCAAATCATTGTAGGCTTTCATCATCCCTACTGTATCGCCAATTGCCATTAGTTTTTCGGCATTCTCTATGCTGTACTTCATCATTCCAGAGGAGAAAGCTCCCGCATTACTGGGTAAGGCATCATATATTATGATAATCTCCCGTACTCTCTCTATTTCTTTGTGCAAACCTTCTATCAAGTTCATTTTGTTTTGATTATTTCTGCCGGCTCCCCTCGTCTGAAACCTGCATTGTTTAGGGCTATTAAATATACTTTTTCTCTTTTCATAAGTGTGGTGGTTTAAGTATTGTGGTTTAAGTATTGTCTTCTGCTGTTGAGGTATTTAATCGCATTATCAATATCTAAACCGTACAACTCAAATAATGAAATCTCAATACCGTCTCCAAAACTTATAGTGTCAATATCAGGATTAATACAGGCCTCGTCATTATATACCTTGTATTGGATTGCTTCCGCAAGATGTTCAACTCGTATAGACGCAGACTTATCAAGTTGAGCAATAACAGATGCAATTTCAATTACCTTACCTTCTTCTGATAATGAAAAGTTTAGTTTTGAAGTGGCGTTTTTAAGGAGCAAGTCACACGAATCGTTATTAAAAATTATCGGTCTCGCATTCTTTTCAGCTGTATGTACTCTAGCAATTATATGCTTTAAAGACTCGCCCCCTCCTCTACCACTGTAATCAGGTTTGTGTATCTCAACAATTAAATCCCCATTTCTATTGAAATTAACATCTTTATAGAATTCTTTGATGCTTTTATAGTCATCAAAACCCTCCTTGTATTCAGGATCGAATGTAATCCTAATTGAAAATTTACCGAGCAATGCGATTTCATAAGCTCTTGATAACTTTACCCATAACCCTACTAAATTTTTCATAATTTGTTGTTTTAAAAATTGTACTTGTCTACTCGGCTTTTAAGAAACACTGCTATCTTCTTTGAACAAAATATTCTTTCAAACCTATTTAATTCCATGATGAACTTCTCTGCTTCTATGTATCTTTCAGACAACTCTTCCATTGTGTTCAGAGAATATTCTGCTATCTTTTTAGTGTTTTCCATGTTGTAATTTTAAAATGGTTCTAACGTTATATACAAGGCTACCAGCTGTAGTCCTCCTCTGTATGTTCTAAATTTGTTAAGTCGCTTAACAGTTCCCAATCATCAACGGTTTGTGGTGAGTATTCTGCATCATAATATTGTTCCCCTTCAAATTCAGTCGGGTTGTCCTTTACTTGGTCAATATAGTTATCGTCGTAATCGTCTTTCAAGTCTTCCATTTTTTTAAGTCGAGAACAATCTACAATTGCAAATTCACCTGTAAAGTGAGGGATTAAAATTGTTTTGCTTTCTCTGTCGTAATAATACGCCCCTTTAATTACTAATTTCATAATGTTTTTTTAATACCCCCAACCTTCGTCGAGCTGAGAGTGGTTAACTACAATAATTTAATATGCCCCCTTACCGATTCCCAATATTTATGATTCAGCCTGTCGGTAACACTAGAGTATCTCAATAAGACTACCATGCGTACACTTTCCCCTTATGCACTTTTTACATAGCGCTTTCTCTACACGGTCTTCTTCGTTCAATAATCTCACGCTAATTGCATCGTCTAGCCCACACACCTCACAGGAGATATTGGCACTGACAGCAACTATATTCAATGCGGGGACTGATGCCCCAAACAACCATTTTAGTAATTTCATTTTATGCTTATTGAATTGTTAGTTGACCCCCCCAAAAACTAGTTGTCACTCCGTAGGCTTCATTAATTGAATAACCGCTTCCACCACGATAATCAATATTTATTCCGTACTTGTCGTATTTTGTTGCCCCGTGCTTACTCAGGTCTATCTCGAAGGCTCTTTGTAATTCCATTTCGATAACACTTCCACCCCCTTGGAAACTACTGTATAGTCCACAACTATTCCCTTTTGGTACAGTTATTTTAGTCACATTAAAGTTATTGTTGTATAATTCCATTGCACTAATTTCACCAACAAATACAAGGTTGTTTGCACCACAAGAAGAATTTTGTAATTCCTGCCAAAAATCTTTTAATGTTACGAGTGGGTCTCTATTTGGTTTGTTAGTCCACTGCCCACGAGGTTTGTAACCTTGCTTGATTAACATTTGTTTCACATCTTTAGGGTTCAATTGTAAAGCATCCACCATTGCTCCAAAATAGGTTTCTTTGTACTCATAGCAATTGTTATATTGTGTTTCAAACCAATGACTATTGATACAATCAAAGTTTGAATACATTGTTATTCTAACTGGTATATCACTTGTGTTTCTTAGTAAGTCTTTTAAAACATTACTGTCGTCATTATCGTGGTAGTGGTCTCTGATGTCATCAAAAAATTCCTCCATTATTTCTGCCGCTTCGTCCTCTTCAATTTCAAACTCATCACACATGTCCCGCAAGAGCTCTTCATTTAGTTCACCTATTGCATAGTGAGGGCTGTCACAATACCAGTCATCTATTTTCCCGTCTATCGGGTCAAAACTTTTTGTTTCAAGACATTCTTCAAATAGCTCCATGTGCTCATCTAAATTAGAATTGTAATCTACATAGTACAAACTAACTTTTGTTGGGAGTAAGGCTTTCACCTGCTCCCATTTAACTACTGTTTTTTTCATTTTGGTTGGAATTACATTATACCGTGTGATGTAAACGATAAACAAGAATCGGGCGTCAAAATAACATGATCGAGAACTGTGATATCAAAGAAAGCCAGCGCCTCCTTAACCTTACGAGTAATATCAACGTCCGCATCTGAGGCTTTGAGTTGCCCGCTTGGATGATTGTGTGCTAAAATTACCGAAGATGCCAAAGATTGTACAGCGAAAAAAGCTGTCAAACGAATATCGACAATACAATTGAAAACACCTCCCTTGGAAATCATAGTCCAACCGATAATGGTATTGGAACGGTCCAAAGCTAACGCAACAAAACATTCTGAAACGTCCAAAGGATGTGGCCAAATGCTACGTAAAAAGACAGCTGCGTCAGCTGCTTCCGTAATTTTTTGCACTTGGTTAAAACCACGGTAGGCAATAGGTGTGCGAGTCTTAACAATATCATAGCGGTGTGCGAAACCCGAAATACGGGAATTAGCGAAATGCTTGATTAATTTTGTAGATTGGAAACGAGATATTTTTTTCATAATAATGTGCCGTGTTTAATGAGCTGCGCGACTCTTTGAATAATTAGTAATAATAGGGAAGTGTTCTAATAGTTTGGCGCAATAACTGTGTACAAAACCTCGTCATTCTCTCCCCAAACCTCGTGTTCGTAGTTGTTGGTTGCTTTATTGAATTCAACCTCGCCTGAGATATCCATTTCCTTCCCAGTTATTGGGCACTCCCAACAAATGTAAACACTATTTGTGTGCTTAGTTAATTCACCTTGTACTGTGTTACTCTTTAGCTTTTTCATGATAATTGTTTTATTTGTTTATTACTCTTTTAATTTTTTGTACGCCCACTTGCATATCTTTTTCTTTGGTATCAAAATACTGTCTAAAAACATCATATCCGATAGTTCTCATTTTATAATTTTTTGTGCCAAATTCCATTCCCGCAATAATTGGAACTTTTACATCTATATGAAATTTAGTTTTTAAGCCCTCTAAAGCTGCCATAATAATGATTGTTTTAATGTTATTAATTAATACAATTGAAAGACAAACCACCATCTTTCATTTTATCGCCATAACTAACAGAAACACTAACTAAATAATTACTGTTAAAATATTCATTATAATCAGATTCTTGTTCTGTTGTGCCTATTAGATTGATATTGTTGATTTTCAATGTAACCCCTTTATATGAAAACGCTTGATTTTTCAATGCAAGTGGTTTGTTTTCATTAAACCTTCTACTCCTACCATCTTTAACTTCTTCAACAAAAGTTAAACTGAACTCACCTTTTGTTAATTTATCATCTATTATTTTAATAAGCCCGTAAGATTGCCCAGCCGATTCTTCTATTTGAGAATATATAAATGAGTTAAACTCAACTTCAAATGTATATCCATCCACGACAGGTTTTTCTAACGATACATATTTTAATTCGTATTTTTTAATCATAAATACCGACTTGTCTTGTTTTTCAAAGGTCAAAGATTCTATTTCTCCCGAATCCCATTCTTGCTTATCAATTAATTTTACCTTTAAAGCATCATTCATATACACACTTTTATAGTAGTAAAAATTACCTTTTTTATATTTTCCATTTTCCATTTTTTTGTGTTTTAAATTGCCCATTCAAATTTACTAATTGAATACGGTTAATACAATTGAAAGACAAACCATAGTTTGGGGGATTCTAAAATAAATCTACTTTGTGACAGACCAATATTTGAGCTCATTATAATACAACACTCCATCTGCACTCGAACAGAAAAACACAACCTTGTCAAAGCATGGCATTAAGTAACCGTAAATACCATTCCATTTGTAGTAAATAGGTTCGCCTATAAACTCCAAAGGCTCTGCTAAAAAATCTGATTTAAGGTAAATCTTGACCGCATTTTTTTTAGGTGGCGGGCTTATATGTCCAGTGCTCATGTTTGTTTGTTTGTTTTAATAATTAATAATAGGTCTCTTGTATTCTGTAACCGTGAATCCCTTGTTCTTCTATGAGGGCGAGCGCTGTCTCTGCTTCAAGTGGACTTTCGAATATAACCGGGTCATCTTTGTCTGATAGAACAGGTTTGCGTACTCTCATCAGTCCACAGTAGTGTGTCTCTCCGTTGGTTATTAGATATCCTTTTTGCATATATAGTGGATTTCTTGTTTACCAAATTTTTTTTCAAACCTTCGTAATGCTTCAGATACGTCTTTGGCGGCAATATTCACCCCCGTATATACGTTCTCAGCCACAATTTTTAGATATACTATGTGGTACATAATTATTTGTTTTTTGTTAGTTTAAATCTACGCTCCGCCCGTCTGGCTCTTCAGACGCCCCTTCAAATCCGTTTAGTAATTCGGTAAGTCTGGTGTAACCAACTCCGATAAATGGTAGTCCACCATCATTAGTATCATAACTGTAATTGTATTGGAATCTGATTTCGATTTCCTTCGTTTTCCCTGACAGTTTAAAATTCTGTAGCCTCGAAAACCCACCAATAGCCACGGCCAATATTGCTTGTACTTCATTGAAAGCTGTTTTGTCATCCTCAGTCATCTTAGACTTATCGAAATTATCATACCCAGTGTTTTGGTATGTTAAGATACTGTGCTTCTTTTGGATTTCCGTGATGGTGTCAAACTGTGCTTTAGAGATTAATGTGATAGTCATAATGTTTGGTTTTTAAAGTATAGTTTCCAGTATTTTTTCATACTTCTTAGGCATCGAGTTGTATAACCTCATGGTGTGCCCGCTAGACCACGCATTAAGAAACACCTCTTGAATCACTATTGTCTTTTTGCCTGGTGCTCCATGTAATATAAGAGTTCCAAGTCCAAGGCATCCCTCTTCTATTTCGGTGACTTCTCCACCAAAATCTTGCGTGTACTGCTCAATGAGTTTTTCACACGCCGCTAATCCATATAGATTCATAATTATTTATTTTGTATAATTTACAAACTCAGTGGGGTATTACTAACTTCTTTACTCCCGTTTTTCCCCCGATTAAATTTATTCAATGCAGTCTTCTTAGTAAGCGCACTAACATAGACAAACCCATCCTTGGTATCAACTTCTTTTTTGTTTGCGCCACCAAAAACATAGGTGTCATTTGAGTACTTTGCCTCTTCAATCGCTAACGTTTTCTTATTAATCTCCCAAAGGGTGTGCCCACTGTGTGGGATTATTTTGCCAATCAACTCTCGTTCGATTTGCTTTTTTTGCTCGATTGTCATTTCAATGCCGACCCTATCTTTTAATTCCAATTCCTTCATAAAATTTTGTTTTTTAATAATTAAAAATCAAACTTCACACCATTTGAATTTTTATATGACAGACGTTTACCGTCTAAATCATAGGTGTATTCACAGAAGAGCCCATCTGAATTTTTACGGGTCAATAAATGCCCATTTGCATCCCAAGTGTGTACCCATGAGAACCCGGTTGAGGTTTTATACGTCAACTGGTTCCCATTTGAATCAAAGGTTTGTTCGAATGAAGAACCATCTGTATCTCTATAGGCCAATATCATCCTATTTGAATCATAGACCCTCTCCCATGAGAAACCGTCTGACTCTATACGAAACTGATACCTTATTTTCCCAGCCTCATCAGATAACTGTAGATTTTCATCTGTTCCAAATATATTTTTCATACTAATTGTTTTTTAAGTTTTCCAATCCTTTTGAATTATAAGTGCTCCCGATTTTTTCTCTGCCCGCGACCTGCTATCGAATAGAAACAATGTGTTTGGCTCGCTTGCATTAGAATATCTTTCATAAGCTAGACCAGAGATAGTAATAATCTCATCCACTTGTTTTATAGTACTAGGTTGGAAATGGTGTGCAGCCCGCACATTCTCTCCAAATTTTATCCTCAATTTTTCTTCTATGAACGGTATTTTAGCAATCGCCTCGGCGTCTCGCATCTTTACTACGGGCACAGGTAGTGTATAGTCGAAACCATTGCCGTCAATCCTTGTAATAGTCTCACAAGTACTGGCATACTCGTTTATTCGGTGGCGCCTCATAACACTCAGAGATTCAATATCAAAAAGGGTGTTAAACTCCCATACCTTGAAATCTATACTGGTGTGCACCCCTCGACCCCCACCAGGTGAGTCTCCTGAAAATATCCACACTCTCCCTTCTCTAACCTCTTCGGTCTTAGAAAGAAAACCGGAATCAAACCTGTCATCAAGACTACCAGACATAGAACACCCTGACTTTCCTAAGTAAAAGGAGCCACCAGAACACATTTGAAACTCATTGTCATACAAATGTATGCCTACTCTCATATATATCCCATAGGGCAGCTTAATGAAGTCTCCTACGACCGGCTTATGTGCCTCTAATAGTCGTCGCTCTCGCCTTTCAAATACCTCTAGGTCTTCTGTTGCCTTATTGACGGAGGTCTGTGACGGTTTTGAGTAAACAACCGCCCCATCTCTATAGTCTTCAAAATGTAGCCCAAAGATTTGGGGGTTGCTCTGCATGATCTGCTCTATTCTTACTTCTCTTGTCATAATAATTATTTTTTACTAATTAAAACTCAATCTTCTCCCCATTTGAATGTTGATGGGTCAATTCGTTCCCATCTGAGTCTCGGGTGTATTCGTACGAATACCCGTCTGAATCCTTGTAGGTCAGTACTTCCCCATTCGAACCGTAGGTGCGTTCCCATGAATAAACCTTTGAGTTTTTATAGGCCAACTGATTCCCGTCTGGATCATAGATGGACACAGTAGAGTCCCCGTGTGAATTTCTATAGGTAAATTGCTTTCCATTTGAATCATAGGTGGATTCAGTTAACAGCCCGCTCGGGTACTTGTAAACCCCATAAACTATTTCCCCAGCCTTATTGTACAAGACTAATTGTTCGTCAGTGCCAAATACATTTTTCATAGTGTTTGTTTATAAAGTTATTTCTGAAATTTCACCCTTGATGTACGCTATTACACTTTCGTTTTTAGCGTTTTTAGTTCCGATGTACGCTTCTAAGGCTGAAATGTAAGAGAAACGTCTTACATTATCCTCATATAATTGGTCAAAATCATCGCTTACAATAAAATCTTTATGCGAAATAGAGTAATCCTTATTTAATACATTTTCTACCACTTTAGTGCAGCAAAGTTTTATTAATTGCCTAGCCCTGCTGCTCCCACAACCACGCGCAGCTTGTCCATACACACAATGGAATTTGGATCTTGGGTCTAAGTTGATAAAATCTAATCTCTCTTTTTCCACTTTAGCTAAGTGCTTTTTCAACATATCAACCTCGTGCATCACGTCTTTTTTAAACTCTTTTACCTTGCTCATTTTCTTATTTTTAAAATTTATAATCCTTCAGTGATTAAAAAATCTCGGTACTCTTCATAGAAATGAAGGTTTTCTTTCCAATCATCTGTCCTTAATACCGGTAAATCTGTATCTGGTGCTGTTTCGTAATATTCTGGGATTTCAAAATTAAATAGATGACCAACATCTATTAATCTGTTAAGAAACGATTGTATATTACCCAATCTAAGATGATCAATAGCTCCCTCAAAAGAAACAAGTTCATCTTCAGTTATGCCTCCATTAAATTTAGAATACCTTGTCAAGGGACTACTTATTTGAGTATTTGTAAACTGTTCTTGCATGAGTTCACATAGCGTATTTGTCGCTGCGCAGCCAAAACATACATCGTCCACCACTGTTCCAAATGATTTCATATCCACTTTAACCCATTCTTTTTTTAACCCTCGAATCATAGTATCAACTATGTCGGATATACCTTTTAATTTTTCAAATCTTTTGTTCATGATGACTATTTTTTACTAATTAAATTCTTTCAATATCCCCTAACAATCTGAACAACTTGTTAAGTCGGCCAAATAAGGGGCAATCTCTTCTCTTGTTTGAAAACGAACAGTATCCATGTTCTTTTCATTTGTGATACACTTGTTTTCAATATCTACAAAGTATATGTTTTCTAAAGTGTACACTTCCAATACAGGAATTGTTTCCTTTTCCTTTGTAAAGCCCGCTATTAGGAATAAAAAATTTAGTATTATAACGGATACTATTAGTCGTAAATCTATTGTTTTCATTTTGTTCGCATATTGTTACAACCTGCCGGTTGGATTTTAATTGTTAATTTCTGTTTTAAATAGTGACTCTTACCCTCATCTTTAGCCCCAATACCACGGTGGTTTCCGTGTGTTGATAGGCATAAAACGCCACAAAACAAACAAACACTGATGTGTCGGTGTATTGGGAGGCAATTCTGAGCTTGTTCTTCTAATATATTATCTATCCATAGTGATACAAATCTACGTCAAGGTTTTTGCACTGCATAAAAATATAACCACAAAGAACAAATACGCTTTTTAGACCAATTGGTTTTCAAACCTTGTTAGTGGTATAGGCTCGTACCTTAGCTGTTTTAAATTATACGGTTATCGGGCGACCTCAGATTTTTTCACCCCGCCGCATTAGAATCCGGCACAAAAAGAGTAAAGGTTAGCAAACCAACCTACTACAATAAGAAGTAATAGTAAATCGAGATAGTAGTATAAGGGGAGATAGAGAAAGAGTGTTTGCGGGGTTTGGGGGTTTCACCACAATTTTCGTCCAACCCCTCGCCCCCAAACACTCTCCAGTATCTTTTCACTATTTCAGATCACAATCCTCCCACAAACCCCCAATGATTACTACTGTTCTACGCTTTTAGACATAGTTTATCACGTAGGTTTTCTTTTATTAGTTGGATTGATTCGCCTGAGTAATGTTTTAGGAATAGTTTTCTTTTTGTCTTACTATATACGGGATATAATGATGTACATTCTTTTAGTATTCCTTTGTCTTCCAGTGTTTTATGTGCAAATAGTTGGGGGTATTGCAAACCTAAGCGGGGGTTATCGAAGTACCACAACAAAGATGGTCCACAAAAGTCCTCCAAGTAGCAAAACATCAACACATCATTGCGAAATGTATTCTTGAACTGGTTGGGATACAGGAACTTATCCCACAAAATCTGGTCTACTTCTCCATCAGCATTGATGTACCAAACCATTGTCTTCGTAGGCTCACAGTTCTTTCCCCTGCTCTTCTGACTGAGCATCAAGGCGTTATGATTTCCGTACTCTTTAAAATAGTTCCCTGATGTAGGGATAGTTCTGTCCTCTTCACGAGGAGATTGGAAGCATGTTTCTACTTCAATGTTAAAATAACTCATAGTTTTGAGATTTATGTCCTTATTTGGACTGGTTAATAACACTCTTTTAGGCCTTTCAAACCTTTGTTTTTCTATTTATTAGCGGATTGTGGTCAAAAAACACACTTTTTCCTGAAATTTCATTTTCATAAAGCACTGATAGTCAGTACCCAAGTCACACTTTTGTACGGGGTGGACACCCGAAGCCAACAAGACATACCTTTCCCTACTAGGAAAACGTAACTCGTTGACAAACAACACCATAAGTTTTGGGGGCGCTCCTTCGTAAAGAAACACCCCCAAAATTTGGTGATAATAGCCTACAATAACACCGTAGGATTACAATAATAGCCTTTTTTGTAAGTATTGATAATCAATACATTAGATTTTGAAGTGTCGAAATATGCCGTGTTTAGACCCGAAACGCAACCCCATAGGATTCCAACCAATTTACCTTATGTTTGTGGGATTAAAATCCGCGTCTGTCACCGTCTGAATTTTTATAGGTCAATTCATTCCCATAGGAATCTCGGGTGTACTCGTACGAATAACCATCTGAATTTTTACGTGTCAATATTTCCCCATTTGAATCGTAGGTGTGTTCGTATGAGCGCCCGCTTGGAGCTTTATAAAAAGCATACTGTACTTTCCCATTCTTATCAGATAACTCTATATTTTCATCCGTGCCGAATATATTTTTCATACTAATTGTTTTAATTCACACTCTAACGTAATGTCTCTTACACTCACTGGTAGATACTTGTGTGGTATTATTTGTCTTAAATGGGACCGTATCTGTGCTTCAGATACATTTTTGTTTTCGATCGAACGGTTCTTGCCCTCCAAACCTTGTACTTTTTTTCCATTAGGGTCGTAGTGATTCCTCATACTTGTTTCTTTTTATTCTTGCCGCCACAATAACCCATAAGTTTTTTTGTAGCTCTGACTGGTTTATATATAATATCCTTTGCCTCCAGGTGATTCCCGAAGTCCTCGAATGGGATCTGCCGCCCACCCTTCGAGAAGATAACACCAAAGTTTGTTGGAGATGCCACAGCATGTTCCCCAAACTCTGCGTTCACCCACTCGAAAATCTGTTCTGATTTGAACCTGACTGTTCGCATACTAATTGTATTAATTATTATAGCCCCCAACTTTTGGGTGCAATTGTTTAGCCGGTATAGGCAGGATCGACCCCACCCCCAATATGTAGCACCATAGCACCACAAACCGCCGCCCCGCCCTATGTTAGCTTCACCGCATAACAATAAGGTTGGCAATACCATTCACATATATTTCATTTACTTACTGATTATAAGCCTATTCTTATCGGGACTCTCCAACCATAATACAAAACTTCCCACTGGATTGGTATATCCTAGTAAGTCAATCATCTTGTGTATGTTTGGAGCGAATAGTCGCTACACGCTTTTATGAATAAGCGTTCGCCCTTGCATAATTTTGACAAATTATACTAACCTGCTTTTTATAGATTTCTACATAGTATCGTAACCCGCGCAAAGATAGAGCGAATTAATGTACATATAAAACATCGCCAAAGTAATTGACTGAAGTACGCATCTATTCAACCTTAATTTATAAGGTTTGAATTTAATCATGTTCGCATTACGATAACATAAAAAGTACATACCAACAAAGCGCAAAGCCTTGTTAATTTTATATTGAAATCTCAAATGTTGCAAAGAACAAAAGTAAAAACCTATTTTTAACCGTGCATTTCGCACGTCTAAAAACCTAGTCAAAATTTGGTAACTTGTTACCGTCTAACTTTGAAAATTTAGCATCTACCTATTTTAGTAGTTACAAGCCCTCTCATGAGCTTGTAACCATATA
>Ga0105050_10003808_pt1 | contig 20625 bp, 19 predicted proteins | sample FRY01_FD_78088 | JGI IMG/M metagenome (GOLD analysis project Ga0105050, IMG submission 78088) | Freshwater microbial communities from Lake Fryxell liftoff mats and glacier meltwater in Antarctica - FRY-01 | ecosystem: Environmental > Aquatic > Freshwater > Ice > Glacier meltwater ...
CGGCCATGTAATCCGCCAGCGTAATCGGGCCGGTCGCAGCAATGCGCCGCGCCAGCAGATCGGCCAGTGGCGTCACGCAGGCCCCGCTTGCGGTCGCCGCGCCCGCAAGATGAAGAACAGCCCGACGGCGATCATCGGCAGCGACAGGATCTGGCCCATGGTCAATCCATAGCCCGCGATGTGAAAGGCCAACCCCAACGGGTTGCCATCGCTGATAAATTGAGCATCGGGCTGGCGGAAGAATTCGACAATGAAGCGCGCAACACCGTAGCCTGCAAAGAACATGCCCGCAATACGGCCCGGAGCCGACAGCCAGCCGCGCCGGTAGATCAGATAAAGCAGCAGCGCACCAAGGATCAATCCCTCCATCGCAGCCTCGTAAAGTTGCGAGGGGTGGCGGGCGCAAATGCCCTCGATGCCGGGGCAAAACTGCGCCGATTCACCGGGGAAGGCAACGCCCCAGGGCTGTGTCGTGGGGCGGCCCCACAGTTCGGCATTGATGAAATTGGCGATGCGACCCAGAAAAAGGCCCGGTGGGGTGGCAACGGCCATCAGATCGGCAGCGGACAGCATGGGGATTTTCTCGCGGCGGCAGAACAGGAACGCGGCGACAACGACACCGAGGAACCCGCCGTGGAACGACATCCCGCCTTCCCACACTCGCAGGATCTGGCCGGGGTTCGCCAAATAAAAGCCGGGCTGGTAGAACAGAACGAAGCCGAGCCGCCCGCCCAGCACGACCCCCACGATCACCCAGGTCAGCAGACGTTCCACCTGTTCGGGCACCATCGGCGGGCCTTCGGCCCACAGCCGCGCGGTGCCGATCAGCCGCAGCACCAGCCGCCAGCCGATCAGCAGCCCGGCGATATACGCCAGTGCATACCAGCGCAGCGCCAGCGTAATACCGAACAGATCCACCGAGAAAATTTCAGGCGAGACATTCGGGAAGGGGATATAGGCCATGCGCTTTCCTTTTCGTGCGGTTTTCCGGCGCGGCTGCGGCGATGTCAACCTTGCGCGGAGTGCGCTCCCGAACCATATAGGGACAAAGCGCGAAGGAAACCGCCATGCAGACCCGGAACAAGTTTTTCGACGACATGTCGCAGCTGATGACCAATGCCATGGGCGTGGCTCAGGGTGCCAAGACCGAAGCCGAAACAGCGATGAAAGGTTTCGTCGACCGCTGGCTGGCCGAACGCGACTTTGTGACGCGCGAAGAATTCGACGCCGTGCGCGCAATGGCCCAGAAGGCACGCGAAGAGAATGACGCCTTGTCAGCGCGGCTTGCGGCGCTGGAGGCGCGTCAGAACGGCTGATCCAGTCCCCGGTCATTCCTGTGCCAGAGGGGGCTTACGCCTTCCCGCGCGGCTTCACGCGCCCGGACCGTCAGTCTTGCCAAGGCAAATGCCGACCCTGAGATAGGATACAAGCCAGAGGCACAACTTTGTCCTGAACGCCATGGCCGGAATCCGCACGACTTGCCCTCATCGCCAGTGCGCATGTGCCTGCTATCTTCAGATCCATCAGTTCAGTTCCTTCAGACGCTTTTCCTGCCGCAGGATCAGACGTTCGACCTCGGCCACAATGTTGGCATTCAGGGCCCCGCCGGGGCGGCGCAGGGCGGCACTGGCGATGATACCCCTGCGTGCCATGGTATATTTGCGCACTGCAAGCCCGATGCCGGGTTGTTGCTCATACCGGGCCAGCGGCAGATATGCGTCGAACAGATCCTGCGCACGATCCCGCGTCCCGGCCTGCATGTGGCGCACCACATCGACCATCATTTCAGGATAGGCAAAGCCGGTCATCGCGCCATCCGCACCGCGCGCCATTTCTTCGGGCAGGAACATGCCGCCATTTCCACACAGGATCGAGATGCGGCGATTGAGGAAACCATCGGCCCGCAGCGCGGTAATCTTGTCCAGCCCCGGCCAGTCTTCGTGTTTCAGGCAGACACAGCTTGGCAGATCGGTAAAGATGCGCCGGATCGCCGGAACGGACATCTGCACAGTGGTCACCAGCGGGAAATCCTGCAACACGAACGGCACATCGCCGATAAAGCCCGCCGCCTGCGTGTAATAGGCCACGATCTGATCATCGGTGCGCAAGGATGAGGGCGGCGCGATCATCACACCTGCCGCGCCATCCTCCATCACCATCTGCGTCAACGCGGCCATCTGCGCAAAGCCGGGGGCCGACACGCCAACGACAACCGGAACCCGGCCCGCCACCCGCGCCAGAATCCGGCGCACGATCAGTTGCGATTCGTCGATGGTCAGCTTTTGCGCCTCGCCCATCATACCCAGAACTGTCAGGCCGGTGGCCGCCGCCGACAAGTAGAAATCCACCATCCGGTCGGTGCTTTCCAGATCGATCCCGCCATCGGCGTGAAACGGGGTCACGGCAATGACATAAACGCCCTGCGCGGTTTCGTTAAGTCTTGTCATCGGGTTACCCTTTCGTCTGTTGATAGGCGCGGGCCAGGGCCACGCGCCCGATGGCCATCGCGGCGGCGGCTTCGCAAGGCTCGACCACCGGGCGGCCAAGCGCTTCGGCCAGATCCGCGCGATAGCTGGTCATGCCTGCACAACCCAGGATCAGAACCTCGGCGCCATGGGCATCGCGCAACTGGGCGCCCACCTCGCGCAGACGGGCGAAGGTGCGGTTGCGGTCTGTCAGGTCAGCGACGCCCAGTTCAAGCGGCAGGTCGGCGGCCAGACGGTCCATCACCCCCATCGCCCCAATCATCCGCATATGGCGCGGTACCGAACGCGACAGGATCGAGAAAATGCCGAACCGCTGACCCATCGTCATCGCCGTAAGGATGGCACATTCGGCGATCCCCAGCACCGGATGGCGGCTTTGTTCGCGCAAGGCCGCAAGGCCGGGGTCGGAAAAGCAGGCGATGACCAAGGCCGAGGCGCCCTCTTCCAGTGCCGCCGCCCGGGCCAGAAGGGGCGTCACCACCGCATCGACATGGGCCTGCGTCTCGATCCCCTTGGGGCCCTCGTCAATCTGGATCGCGGAAATCGGCACCGGGCTTGCGGCACGCAAAGGCTCCATCGCGCGGTCGATCCCGTCGGTGACGACCCGGCTGGAATTAGGGTTGATGATGTAGATGGTCATTGCCGAAACCTCCTTTTCACGTCGCAGATGCCGGATAGCGTGCCCGGCCCCAAAATCCTTCCGGCAGGCCCAACATGCCGCGCGCGGCCACGCTGTCGATCATCCGCTCGGCCTCGCGCTGCGCATCGGCCAGAACGGCTGCCTGGTCGGTGTGGACCGGCTGGCCCTGCCGCAGCAGAACTTTGCCGCCGATCACCACCGTGTCCACATCATTGCCATTGGCGAAATAAACCACGCGGAACGGCTGCATATTGGCGGGATACAGATGCGGGCGCTGCATGTCGATCAGGATCAGATCGGCCGCCTTGCCCACCTCCAGCGAGCCGATCATGTGATCCATCCCCAACGCTTTTGCGGCGTCAATCGTCACCATTTCCAGCGCCTTGCCGGGGGGCAGCACCGAAGGATCGCGGAAATGCGTGCGGTGATAGTGCATCGCCTGCTGCATATGGCGGAACATGTCGCCCGAACGGTCGGGTGCCGTGGCATCAGACCCGATCGCCACCACCGCACCCGCCTCGATCAACTCTATCGCCGGGCAGCGCCCCAGGACCGAGGCGATGGCCGAAGGGTTGTGCGCCACCCGCGTTTCGGTCTGCGCGCAAAGCGTGATTTCGTCCTCATGCAGGTCGATGCAATGCGACAGCAGCGCGTCGGGGCCAAGCAGCCCAAGCCTTTGCGCCCGCCGGATCGAACCGCGCCAATGGCCATCCTGCGTGAACACCACACCACGTTCCCGTGACAGGGCGCGCACCGCCTGCGCCTGACGGGCTGCCTCGGCATAGTCCTCGGGGCGCATGTTGGCTTCATGCTCATCGCGCAACACAGGATAAAGCAGGGCGATGTTCAGGGTCTGCGCCCCATGCCAGCGGTCCAGAAGTACGCGGCACGTTTCCATCTGGCGTTCAAAGCCGACCGGATAGGGTGCAGGGCGACCTTGGGCATCGCGGGTGGCATAGGTGCGCGGATGCGGCGCGCGTGTCGGGCCGATGGCCACGACAGACCGGGTGCCGATATCGGCCACGCCCTCGCAATGTGCTGACCCGTAAACCGGATCGTCGGTGCGCATGATGGTATCGCCGCCACCCAGCAGCGACACGCCACAGGTCACACCGAAGCGCAACCTCTCCAGCGCCGCAAGCCGCGCCTCGGCGTACCAGAATTCGGGCGGCGAGGCGGTGGTATAGACTGCGCCGCACAACTCCTCCCAATGGTTGCCTTGTTCCATCCCCATGGTCTTGATCAGCCCATGCCCGGCGTGAGCATGCACGTCGATCAGGCCGGGCAGCATCACCTTGCCACAGGCGTTGATAGTTTCGGGCGCGGAATGGTCGCGCTCTATTTCCTCTTTGGGGCCGATGGCGATGATCTTGCCACCTGCGATGGCGACAGCGCCATTGGGGATCACGCGGCGGGCCGGGTCCATGGTGATCAGGAACGCGCCAGAAATGATCAGGTCAGCCATGGGCCACCTGTGGCAGACGGGTAGCATCCAGCACGGCATCGGACCCGAGCACAAAGTCAGGGTGCACCCCTGCAATCCCGGTCACGCGGATAGGGTTATAGAGCGTGAGCCACGCCGGATCGGTCTGCATCACCGCGTAGGCCCGCGCATAGATCGCGGCGCGCGCGATGTTGCCGGTGCAGCGGCGGCCCTGATCAATCAGCGCCTCGACCTGCGGATTGTGATAGCCTTCCCACCACGACCCCTTCACCCGCGCATCCAGCTTTTCCACCAGAACCCGGTAGGTTGACAGCGGGCTGCTGTCGAACACCGCCAGATCGCGGATTTCCTTGCGGCGGACCATATGGGCATAGGCCTCGCGGTCCTCGTGATAGGTCACGTCCAAGGTGACACCGATCTGGCGCAGCTGGCCGGCGAGTGCGGCGGTCAGGCGCACCGCTTCATCCGGCAAGCGCGTGGGACACGATACGCCAAGCGTCAGCCCGTCCGCGAACCCGGCATCGGCCAGCAGACTGCGGGCGAGTATCAAATCACGCGCGGGGGCCGGGTTGTGGCCAGCGCCGAAATGCACGGGGCTGACAAAGCCATGAAGCGGGGTCGCACCGCCTGCCATCACGTCTTGCACCAGCGCGTCCCGGTCCAGCGCCAGATCCAGCGCGCGCCGCAGGCGGCTGTCGGTCAGCGGGCCTTTGGCGGCGTTCATCAGAAAGATGATCGCAACTGGATTGAGGGTTCCCAGACGTGTCATCCCGGCCCCAAGATCGGCCTCGTAAGGCAAGTTCGTGGCCACCTGCGCCAAGCCATCCCGCAGGGCCTTTGCCCTGTCGCGGGCGTCTGGCATCGCCTGAAAGATCAGATCGGGGCCGCCTTCGGCTGGGATCAGTCGGACGCTGCCGGGGGCAACCTCGCCAACCCGGTAGGGCCCGGTTCCCGCCATCGCGGTCAGATCGCCGCCATCCATCCGCGCGAGGCTGGCCGGAGAGGCGATAAACCCCTGCACCAGCACATCCAGAAGATCGGCCATCGGATTGCGCATATCAATTCGCAGCCGCAAGCCCTCGGCCTGTATCGTGGCTGCACCCAGATACTGCCGCCACACGGCCGGGGCGCCCAAGGTATAACCTTTGTCCTCGCGCGCCATGCGGAGCAGCGATTGCGCCACCGCCTGCGCATCGCAGGGCGTGCCGTCCTGAAATTTTATCCCGTCGCGCAAAGTGAAAGTCCACTGACGGGCATCTTCACTGACGGTCCAGCTTTGCGCCAGTTGCGGCTCGAAACCCTGCCCGACGCGGCGGACAAGAGTTTGCAATACGGCGGACAGGATCGACAGATCATCGGCGGCATCGGTGCAATCATGCGGATCAACCAGATCCGCCCGACGTTGCAGGATGGTGACGGGAGCGGTCATTGTGTATCCCTTTCAGGTTCGTCTGTCAGATGGCAGGCGACGGATTGGCCGTCCCCCATGTCGCGCAAGGCGGGTCGCTCGACCACGCAGCGGTCCCAGGCGTAGGGGCAGCGGGTGCGGAAACAGCAGCCGCTGGGCAGGGACAGGGCGCTGGGCACTTCGCCCTGCAACTCGATCTCGGGGCGCGATCGGGTGGTGGCGATGCTGGGTGCTGCGGACAACAGCGCGCGGGTGTAGGGGTGGCGCGGCACCGCAAACAGCCGGTCACGGGCTGCGGTTTCCACCAGAAACCCCAGATACATCACCCCGATCCGGTCCGCGATGTGATGCACCACCGACAGATCATGGCTGATGAACAGATAGGCCAGCCCGAATTCATCGCGCAAATCCATCATCAGGTTCAGGATCTGCGCCTGCACGGATACGTCCAGCGCCGACACCGGCTCATCCGCGATGATCAGGCCGGGGTTGACCGAAAGCGCGCGCGCGATGCCGATGCGCTGGCGTTGGCCACCCGAAAACTGGTGTGGATAGCGCCCGGCATGATCACTGTTCAACCCCACTTTGGCCAACAGGGCGGCAACCCGGTCGGCCACATCCGCCGATCCCAGACCCGACTGGGCGCGCAACGGTTCGGCCACAATGTCGCGCACCTTTTGGCGTGGATCGAGTGAGGCGAACGGGTCTTGAAAGATCATCTGCATCTTGGACCGATAGGGCAGCAGTTCGGCTTGGGTCAGCGTGGCAATATCGTGCCCGTCCAGCCGGATTGCGCCGCCGGTGGGTTGGTAGATGCGGGCGATGGCCTTGGCCACGGTGGATTTGCCGCAACCAGATTCGCCGACCAACGCCAGCACCTCGCCCTTGGCAATGGAAAAGCTGATGCCGTTGACCGCATTGACCACGCGGTTGATCAAATGCAGCCGCCCGCCCTTCAGGCTGATCCTATCCAGCAGACCGGGATTCAGGTTGAACTCTTGCCGCAGGTCCTGAACATCCAGCATTGCGGTCATGCCAGTTCTCCCGGCGCGAGAGGAAAATGGCATGCGGCGCTGTTGCCGCCCGGCTGTGCGGTCAGAACGGGTTCCACCTCGGCGCAGATTACGCCTGCACGCGGACAGCGGGCGCGAAACGCGCAGCCCGGTGGCAAACGGCGGATATCGGGCACCGTGCCGGGGATCTGGCGCAGGCGCGGCAAACGGTGGTCGGGGTTCGGAATGGAATCGATCAGCCCGCGCGTATAGGGATGGCTCGGGGCCTCCAGCACCTGCCGCACCGGGCCGGTTTCGACCACGCGGCCACAATAGAGGACCGTGATCTTGTCCACCATCTCGGCCACCACGGCGAGGTCATGGGTGATCAGGATCAGCGACGCGCCCTGCTGGCGGATTTCGCGCCGCATCAGCCGCAGGATTTGCGCCTGAATGGTCACGTCCAGCGCGGTTGTCGGCTCGTCCGCGATGATCAGACGTGGTTTTGCGAGCATGGCAATCGCAATGACCACCCGCTGCCGCATACCCCCGGAAAACTGGTGCGGATAGCTGTCAAGCCGTTCAGATGCGTGCGAAATCCCGACGCTTTCCAGCATATCGGTGCAGCGCTGCCGCCGCGCAGGCTTGTCCAGATCGGTGTGCAGGCGCAGCATCTCATCCATCTGACGGCCGATGGTATGCACCGGGTTGAGCGAGGTTATGGGATCTTGAAAGATCATCGCAATCTGGCGACCCCTGATCTCGCGCAGACGGCGTTCGGGCGCGTTGGCCAGTTCTTCGCCGTCAAACAGGATTGAGCCGCCCTCGATCTTCCCGGGCGGGTCGATCAGGCCGAGCAGAGAATAGCCGACCACCGATTTGCCGCCGCCGGACTCGCCCACCAGACCCATCACCTCACCCGGCGCCAGATCAAAGCTGACGCCGTTCACCGCCTTTACGGTGCCGGTAAAGGTGTGAAACCATGTGCGCAGATCACGCACCCGCAACAGCGGCTGTTTTTCATCCGACATGCTGCACCTATTTCAAACGCGGATTCAGTTCGTCGCGCAGGAAATCCCCCAGCAGGTTGATCCCGAACACCATGGCCATGATCATCAGGCCAGGGAAAACCGAGGTCCACCACAGCCCGGAAAACAGCACGTCAAAACCGTTCTTGATCAGCAACCCCAAGGACGGTTCCGTAACCGGCACGCCGACGCCCAGAAAGCTGAGAGAGGCCTCGATCAGAATGAAAGTGCCCACCTGCACCGTCGCCACCACGATCAGCGGCGTCATGACATTGGGCAGAATGTGGCGCCAGATGATCGCGGCGTCGCGCAAGCCCGCCACTCTTGCTGCCTGCACATATTCGCGCTGCCTCTCCCCCAAGGTCGATCCGCGCACCGTGCGGGCGTAGACCACCCACCCCACCGCCGTCAGCGAAATCAATATCTTGTCGATCCCGGTGCCAAAAGCCGACATCAGGAACAGCGCAATCAACATCGACGGAAACGACAGTTGGATATCGGCGATCCGCATGATCAGCGCATCAAGCCAGCCGCCGAAATAGCCCGCGATCAGCCCCAGAAACGTGCCGATCACGCAAGACAGCAGGGTGGCCGCCAAGCCGATGAACGCCGAAATCCTTGTGCCGTAAATCACCGCAGCCAGCACGTCCCGGCCCTGACCGTCGGTGCCAAGCAGGTAGTCGGGGTTGCCACCCTCCATCCAGACCGGGGGCAGATAGCTGTCAAGCAAGTTCAACTGCTTGACGTCATAGGGGTTCTGCGAAACCAGCGACGGCCCGGCGAACACGATGAAAAGGCACAAGGCGATGATCACGGTGCCGCCGATCGCGGACAGATTTCGCCGCCAGTTGAAGGCCAGTTGCGAGGCCATAAAGCGCGTCATCATGTCATTTCACCGTGATCCGGGGGTCGATAAACGTGTAAAGAACGTCGATCAGGAAATTGATCACCACAAAGATCAAGGCGACCAGCATCAGATACACCACGATCACCGGGCGGTCGGCACGGTAGATGCTGTCGATCAACAATTTCCCCATGCCGGGCCAAGCAAAGATCGTCTCGGTTATGGTGGCAAAAGCGATCAGATCGCCCAGTTGCAGGCCAAAGATCGTGACAACCGGGATCAGGGCATTGCGCAAACCGTGCCCATAAAGCACGCCGCGCCGCGACACGCCCTTGGCGCGGGCGAATTTCATGTAATCCTGCCGCGTCACCTCCATCATTCCGGCGCGGGTCATGCGCAACAGAATGGCCAGCGTGCCAACCGACAAGGTAAAGGCGGGAAGGATGATATGATGCCAGCCGGACGCCGTGGCCAGTGATGTTTGCATCCCGAAGATCGTGCCAACGTCCCCGCGCCCCGACGATGGAAAGATGCGGTATTCCACTGCCAGGACCCAGATCAGCATCATCCCCACCCAGAAGCCCGGCAGCGAAACCCCCAGCAATGACCCCGACATGATCAGGCGTGACAGAGGCTTGCCCGGATTGGCGCCGGCATAAACCCCCAACGGAATGGCCACGACCGTGGCGATGATCATGGCGACAACGACCATCTCCATAGTCGCGGGCAACCGCTCCAGGATCAGATCAAAGGCGGGTTGGCGAAACACATAAGACAAGCCGAAATCGCCCTGCAAAAGACCCGACAGGAAAATCCCGTATTGCACGATCATCGGCCGGTCGAGACCGAGGATGCGCCGCGCCTGCGCAATCTCGTCTTGCGTGGCGTCAATGGGAACGACCATGAAAACCGGATCGCCGGTGAAGGTCATCATCAGGAAGACAATCACCGAAACCGCCCACAGCACGACGACCATCTGGATCAGTCGCCTGACCGTAAAAGCAAACATCTGTGGCCCTTTGCCATTGAAAATGCGCGACGCCCGGTGTGGACGCCGCGCAGACGGCGAAGTTTACTCTGCGACGTCCATTTCATAGGCCCAGATGAACTTGTCGGTGCGCGGGGTGAAGGTCACACCGTCATGCAAGGCGTAGATGTCCTGTTCATAATGCACTGGCACCATCGGGATATCGGCCAGCAACAGCTTGGTCGCTTCTTGCAGATATCCGTCGCGTTCTTCTATCTTGGCGGTCGAGTCCGCCTGATCCAGCAAAGCATCAACTTCGGGGTTGGAATAGCTGGTGCGGTTGACTTCACCATAACCCGGTTTCTTGTCGCGGCTGTAATAAAGCGCACCATACATCGAACCGGCATCGCCCGAAGGCACGTCCCAACCGGACATGATGAAGCTGGAGTTGTCCGACGGAGTGCGGATGTAGCCCCAGAAGTTCGATTTCGGCATCATGTTCAGTTGCAGATCAATGTCGATCTGCGCCAGCATCGAGGTCAAGGCCTGCGCAATCTGCGCATCGTTGACATAGCGGTTGTTGGTGGCATCCAGCGTCATAGTGAAGCCATCGGCAAAGCCTGCTTCGGCCATCAACTCTTTGGCACGGGCGATGTCAAAGGGGTACATCGCGCGGAAATCAGCTCCGTCAACATAGCCCACATGCGATTCCGGCACGAACTGCGCCGAAGCCGTGGCCAGACCGTTCATCACCACCTTGTCGATGGTCGCCACGTCGATGGCGCGCGCAATTGCCTCACGCACGCGGCGGTCAGCCATCGGGTTTTTATCCAGCGCAATGGTCGGGGACTTTTCACGCACATCCATCGCCAGCAGGATATTGAGCAGGCTTGGGCGGGTCAGCACGGTAATGCCCGGTTCGGCCTTCACGCGGTCAACGTCACGCACTGCAAGATCCTGCACCACGTCCAACTCGCCGGTCAGCAGGGCAGCGGTGCGGGTGGCCGGGTTGGTGATCGGACGGAAGATCACGGTGTCGATCCTCGCCTTGCCCGCGAAGTAGTCCGGGAACGCTTCCAACGTCAGGTGATCTTCCTTGACCCATTCCTTCAGCATGTAGGGACCGGTTCCCATCGGCTTCAGGCCCAGTTCGGTGTCGCCCACCGATGTCACATAGGCTTCGTTCAGGATCAGGATCGCGGCAAGATCATTGGGCAAGGCGGCATAGGGGCCTGGGGTGGTGATTTCCACGGTCAGATCGTCAACCGCAGTCACGCCGGCGATGTTCGCCGAAAGGTTGGACATGACCGACGCCTTCAGCCGGTCAATCGTGAACACCACATCCGAGGCTTTCAACGCCTCGCCATTGTGGAATTTCACCCCGGCGCGCAGCTTGAACACCCAGGTTTTTTCGTCCTTCAGCGACCAGCTTTCGGCCAGTCCGGGACCGAATTGCATATCTGCATCCCGACGCACCAGCGGATCATAAATGTGGTAAAACATGATGTTGCTTGACAACTCCTCGCCTGCCTGCGGGTCGAGGATGGTCGGGTCCGAGGTCAAACCGATGGTCAGATCCTTGGCATCCACCATGCTGGCAAACGGCAGCGCAATCGCAAAAGCTGCGGTTGTCAGCAAACGGCGCATCGAAGGGTTAAGCGTCATGGGAAGGGTCTCCTTGCTGGGATGGGTCGCGGGCGTTCGCCCTGTTGTTTGGGAACGGTCGGGTCAGTCGAGTGCGGACTGCACTTCAATCTGATAGCCTTCGGGATCGTTGAAAACGAAAGCGCGGATGCGCAGGGCGGTGCTGCTTTTCGTCTCGGTCAGACCTTCGACATTCTGCGATTTTGCCCAGGCGTGCCAGGCATCGACGTCCGGCACGCGGATGCAGATCTGCACCGGCTTGGGGTCAGATGCGCGGTGCATGCCACGGCTTTCATCTACAAGACCAACATGCGCAGCCCCGGTCATGCGGTAGATTTTCGACCAACCCTGATCAATGGCAAGCTGGAATCCCAGCACATTTTCGTAAAAGCCAACCGCGCGGGGAAGGTCGCGGTAATACAGGAAAGTGATGCCGAGGGTAGGGCCATCGGGTCGGGAGACGGGAAGCGATTCCATTCTGCGCCTGCGAGTATATTCGTTCCATCCACACGGTATACACAAAGAATGCCAAGTCAACGGCCCCGCGCAAAAATTGCGTCCGCACCTGCGGAGACTTCAGAAAAGACGGTAAAGGTGGCTGAGAATTGCGCTGCGCGCATTGTCGATGTGGCTGCGCATGGCAGCCTCGGCCCGGTCCGGGTCACGGGCAAGAACGGCATCTATGATTTCGATATGCTCATGACAGCCCGGCTCAAACCGTTCGGGGATAGAGCCCTTGTCAAAGATCCGGGTCTTCAGTTTCAACCCCTTGACCATCTCGGTCAACAGGGTGGACCCGGCGGTCCTGGCGATCAGAACGTGCAGGTCTTCGTCAAACTGCGCATAGTCTGCAACGCTGGGCCGGTCGCCTTGCAGATATTGGCTCAAGCGCGCGCGCACCGCAAGAAACGGCTCGGGCGGGGAATTCACAGAGGCTGCCTGACGCGCGGCCTCACTCTCTAACAGTCTGCGAATATGAAGTATTTCCATAATATCCGTTATGGAAATCCGACTGACGGTCGGCACGCCCCCCCCATTGCGCGTGACCAGACCTTCACTTGTCAGTTTGGCCACAGCCTCGCGGACCGGGGTGCGCGAAACACCCAACCTTTCGGCGAAAATCTTTTCCTGCAACGGCGTGCCAGAAGGCAGTTCCCCCGCCAGTATCATGCCACGCAGGCGATCATGGACAGATTGACCCAGCGTTTGCACAATCATGTGGTCCTGGCGCATCTTCGTCCCTTGTCTGTCATGTCGCGTGAAACTGTCGGGCATTCCCGCAAAGTCGAACGGACGATAATTTACTCTTGCAGGATAGTGTATACAATAGGTATTCAATAGCAAGACGCTGCGCCGTATTCTGGGAGTAATGCCGATGCATGATGTGGTGATCGAGGGCGGGCTTGTGATCACGGCCACCCAGACCCGGCAGGTGGACATTGCGATTTCGGGCGGACGGATTGCGGCTATCGGCGGCGGCCTTGGCGCGGCCGCCAAGCGGATCGACGCGCGCGGCAGGATGGTGATGCCCGGCGGTGTGGATACGCATTGCCATGTCGAGCAAATCTCTGGTGCCGGGCTGATGAACGCTGACACCTTCGAGACTGCGACCCGCTCGGCCCTGCATGGCGGCACCACCAGCATCGTCTCGTTTGCGGCGCAACACCCCGGCAAACGGCTGCGGCAGGTGGTTGACGACTATCAGGCGCTTGCCGCCAGGGGCGCGCTGATCGACCATGCATTCCACATGATCGTATCGGATGTTTCGGGCGAAAACCTGAGCCGCGATCTGCCGGAACTGATGGCCGAGGGCCACCGGTCGATCAAGATATTCACCACCTACGACAAGGTACGCCTTGCCGATGAGGCCATTCTCGACGTGCTGTGGAGCGCGCGGACATCCGGCGCGCTGGTGTGTTTTCACGCTGAAAACGATGGCCTGATCCGCTGGATGACACGCCGCCTGTTGGAAAGCGGGCGCACAGCGGCGCGCTTTCACCCCCTGTCGCACCCGCGCGCCGCTGAAGTCGAGGCGCTGAGCCGGATGTGTGTGTTCGCAGAGTTCACTGGCCAGCCGATCATGCTGTTCCACATTTCCACCCGTGATGGCGTTGAAATCGTCAGGGCGGCCCAGGCGCGCGGGGTGCCGGTGGTGGCCGAAACCTGCCCGCATTACCTGTTCATGACCGGCGATCAGCTGAACCTGCCCGGACAAGCGGCGGCTGGCCTGATGTGCAGCCCGCCGCAACGGCTGCCCGATGATCAGGTTGCCCTTTGGGAAGGCTTGGCCAGCGGTGTCTTGCAGGTGGTATCGTCGGATCATGCGCCTTACCGGCTGGATACCACGGGCAAGTTCGCCCATGGCACCGATGCCCCATTCAACCGGATCGCCAACGGCATGCCGGGGCTGGAACTGCGGCTGCCGCTGATGTTTGACGCCATGATCAGCAAGGGCCATCTGGGCGCGCAGAAGTTTGTCGAGCTGACGGCGACGGTCCCGGCCGAAATTTTCGGCCTGACCGGCAAGGGGCGGATCGAGATTGGTGCGGATGCCGACATTGCCATCTGGAATCCCGACCGAAAGGTGACGTTCGGCGACAATGACCTGCACGATGCCACGGGCTACAATTCCTTCGCCGGGCGCACAGTCACCGGTTGGCCTGAAACCGTGCTGTCGCGGGGCGACGTTGTACTGTCGGACGCGCAAAGCATCGGCGTCGCAGGTCGGGGCAAGCGGATCCCGATGGAACGCTCTGCGGCGATGCTGCCACGCATTTCCAATGAAGCCGACCGCCTCGACTATCCTGCCTGACACCAAGGCGGCAGAGGGTGAGCAGGCCACGTCCGTAAAGGTGTTATGATTTCCAAGATGGCCCGAGGGCATGCCCAGGCGGCATTTGTCGCGATCCTGAGCAGCGGGTCGATCTCATCCTTGTCCATCCGGGCGAAGGCCCCGACCATCATCTAGCGGCTCAAGGTTTGCCATTCGTCGTTCTGCTTGAACAGAACCGCCCAGGTCAGGCGCATGATCGGCGCATCGCTTTACAATATCCCGACGACGCTGGCGCGGCGTTTCACTTCATGCTGTACGTGCCCCCGTGGGCGTTCTCGTCTTTTCGGCCTTGCACCTGGTAAAACCTCGCTGACAAGGCCAAGAAGTTGGTCATCCAGCGATGAAGTTCGAGAAAGGGGCGTAAGCACCGCCGCTTCCGAGACGCCATGCCGGGCGTCACAACTTCGCCTGGACACTCCCATTCTGGTCGATACCTCATTTATTCAGTGTCTCAGGACTGGCCGCGCTTTGCCGAACAGGCCGATAAACAAGGCCGGCGCGCTACGCGTTTGCTCAGCGATCTGGTGGAAAACGAACTGGCAGAACGCGACTGTTCGCCATCGGGCCTGAACCGGTGGCGCCTTCGATGGCGCACGGCGTTGAGAACCATATCGCCCAACCGCATCTTCGAAACCTGCGACGCGATCATCGATCATTTCTGTGATGCCTGGAACAAGCTGATCAACCAGCCCGAGCACATCATGTCCGTCGGACGCCGCCAATGGTTTCAGGAGTTCTGACCAGTGCGGGTTGGTATTACTGGTCAGTCGTTGTCGCTGGTTGCAGCCCCTGCGCCGCGCCGCGACGTGTCGGAGGCGGGAACTGTCGTGCGAAGTGCGAGGGTGTTCAGTCTTTCAAGTGTCGCGGCCGAGAGTGGCGCCATTGGGCAGCCCGGGGCCGTACCCGGTGCCACTTCCGACGCGGGCGAAAGTGTCAGCGTCGTCACGTCAACGCGCGACAGCGCCGTCAGGGCGGTGGTTGCGACATTACCATTTGCCAGGATCACAAAAGAACCGCCGGGCCATGTCAGCGCAAGCGGTTTGGCGCAGATCTGGGCGCCGCGGGCCAGAAATGGCACCAGCAGGATCGGCTGGCTCACAGCGTCGATGGTGATCGGCGCGGACCAGGGACCAGCGTCAAGCACGCAGTGATCGCCCAGCGTCGCGCCCAGCATGATCGGGCATAGGGCAGTACCATTGGTCGCCCGCCATTGCCTGTCGTGCACACCGATGACGCATGGCGCGAAGTTTTGAAGATGGGCAAGCAGGGCACCGGCACCGTCCACGCCCCGAGCGGCAAGCCAGGCCGCTGCAAAACCTGCTTCTTCCGCCAGACCCCAAGACATCCCCGCCCCGCGCGCCGCCTTCAGGCACAGCGTTTCGATTTCATTGCGAGACAGGAACGCCGGGGCCGGATCATGGCCTTCGGCTTGCGTCATTGCGCGATTTGAACGTTGAAGTCTTCAGGGTAGGGCATATCCTGAAACAGACTTATGCGCACCCATTTGTCCGAACGCGGGTCAAAGCGGCTGGCGCCGAAGAAAGCGAGTTTGCAGCGCATCAGATCAATCGGCAGCATATCGGCCGCGATCAGGTTGTCGCGCACTTCTGCAAACGGCCTGCGCGCCATGATTTGCACGCGGCGCAGGGCAAAGCGGTGTTCGGGCTGTTGCATCAGGAATTCGGCCACCGAACCAGCCCCGTCCAACCCTTTCAGCCCTGCATGCAAGGCTTGCACCAGCCGCGCGATACACAGCGGTTGTTCCAGATCCGCGCCGGGTTCGAGGTGGCGTTCCCCCAACCGGGGTTCCAGCTTTTCTTCCGACACATACCAGAACCGCGCAGTATTGGCCGGATCGGTGAAGTCGATGGCCAGCGCCCAGCCGTAATTGGCCTGCAAAGAGCGGCGCAAGGCCGCGATGGTCATCGCCCCGTCGATGCGTTGGCTTTGCACCTCATCGGCTGACATGCACTCGCCCAGACCGTCGATCAGATCGCCATGCGGTTCCAGCAGCAGTGCAAGCAGCGCCTCTTGCCCCTCAAGGCTCAGCGCGGTTTCCCCCCACTGCCACAGGGCATTCCACGGGTGGGTGCCTGTCTCTGGCCAGCCAGCAAGGCGCGCCGCAATACGGTCCAGATCGGCCCGCAGACCGGCCAGTTTGGCGATCTGGATCGGATGTGATGAATGCCAAAGTGCGGCATTCTCACAGAAATTCCGGAGCGCGAGATGCAGCGCAGTCACATCCTGCGGTTGCGCCAAAGGCTGCGCGCGCACTTGCGCAAGGGCTTCTTCGCGGGCCATCATCCAGTTGTTCAGAAGAACCGGGTGGCGCACCAGAAAGGGTGCCATGCCAAGCCCGGTGGAATTGCCGACCCCAAGCGCACGGCGCGTTGCAGGGTCCAGCAGCGCCGCCTGCGCACCACCTTTGAGCGCGGCCAGATGCTCGACCAGGTCGGCACAGAAGGCGCGGATGAACCAGACCGTCAGCATCTCGATCTGGAACGGCGCACGTACCTCTTCGCGGTCCTCGATCAGGGCACGGTCAGCGGCGCCGAACTTCCCCGCGCCATAGACCGCCGTCGTGCGCATGAGGTAGCCCACGGATGCGATTTCGGCCGGGTCAGGCTGGAGGCCCTGCGACAGGCGGTCAACGACGTGACCGAACAGCCGGACCGAACGGTTGGCGCGGCTGAGCGCAAGTTCGCGCACGGATATGCGCCCCGCCTCTTGCAGCGGCACATTGGCTTGCAACCGGTCCAGATCTGCGACGGTGGGGTCGCCGTCAAACATCGCAAACGTGGCGTCCCAGGCCGTGGCGATCACCCGGTCAGAGCGCATCTCGTCGGGCAGATCATGGGCAAAGGCCACAAGGCTGTAAGTGCGCACCGGCCCGATGGCGCGGTAGACGGCCCGCCCGACACCCTTGGCGTCGATCTGCCAGACCGGGCGGTCAAAGCGCCACGCCTCGGCCTGCATCCGGCGCAGCATCTGGCGCAGGAAAGACAGGCGGGTGGGATGCGCCGACCCCATCCGCGCAAGGCGCATCACCTGATCGGGCGTGCGGCGAAAGGCAGCAACATCGGAGGCCCGTCCGCATTGCAAAGCTGAAACTGTCATTGCGCTGCCCTTTGCGATTGCCGAACTTCTGTTTGCAACGTGAAACTGCTGTCAAAAAACCGCAGCCAGTTGCCGCCCATCACGTCGGCCACGTCGCCCTCGCTGAAGCCCACGCGCCGCAGTCCTGCAGAGATATTGCCAAAATCGCGATTGTCACGAAACCAGTCTGGCATCGCCGGAAAACCTGCCTGCGCGGCGCTGCCTTCGCCGAAATCGGGCGATTTCGTCCAGCGGCCAACGCGCATCCATTCAACGACCGAATCCGGCTGATCCTGACACAGGTCGCTGCCAATCCCGATATGCCTGACGCCGATCGCATCGGCGGTGCGGGCGATGGCGGTGCAGAAATCATCCACGTTGCAAGCGCTGCCGCCGTTAAGATGGTGAGGATATAGTGAAAACCCCAGCATACCGCCGCTTTCCGCCAAAGCCGCCAGCACGCGGGACGACTTGTTGCGCCGCGCCGGGTGCCAGGTTGCCGGATTGGCATGGGTGATTGCAATCGGACGGGTCGAATGGGCGATGGCGTCCAGGGTGGAGCGTTCGGCGGAATGGCTCATGTCGACCACCAGGCCCACGCGGTTCATCTCGGTGACGACTTCGCGGCCCATGCGGGTCAGGCCGGTATCCTCGGCCTCATAGCAGCCCGTCGCAAGTAAAGACTGGTTGTTGTAGGTCAGTTGCATGAAGCGCAGGCCAAGGCGGTACAGCACTTCGACAAGGCCGATATCATCCTCGATACAACTGGGGTTCTGCGCGCCAAAAAAGATCGCGGTGCGGCCGGTATCGCGGGCAAGCTGCATGTCGGCCGCAGTGAAGCCCTGAAAGATCAGATCCGGGAACTGCTCGAACCAGCGGTTCCAGCGGCTGATGTTCAGCACGGTTTCGCGAAAGGTCTCATGATACGTGATGGTGACATGCACCGCGTCCACGCAGCCGGTCCGCAATTGGCGAAAGATGCGCTCGGACCAGTTGCCGTATTGCAGTCCATCAATCAACAGCGTCACTCCGGCACCCCCACAGCAGTATAAGCGGTTTTGACTGTGGTATAAAACTCCGCTGCGTAGCGCCCCTGTTCGCGCGGGCCATGCGAAGACGCGCCCCGCCCACCAAAGGGCACATGATAATCGGTGCCCGCAGTTGGCAGGTTGATCATCACGCAGCCCGCCTTGGCATTGGCGCGAAAATGGTTGGCGCGGGCGAGGGAGCGGGTCATGATCCCGGCGGTCAGGCCAAAGGGTGTGGCATTGGCAAGGGCCAGTCCTTCGGCATAGCTGGAGGCGGTTTGGATGCAGGTTACGGGTGCGAACATTTCTTCGCGGTTGATCGTCATGTCGTTGCGAGTGCCTGTGAAGATTGCTGGCGCCATGAAATAGCCGTCAGTGGGTCGGTCCAGCCGCGTGCCTCCGCACAGCAGTTCGGCACCCTCGGAGCGTCCGGTTTCGATATAGCGCAGGTTGGAGCCTAACTGGGCTTCGCTGACCACAGGGCCGATTTGCGTGCCTTCTTGCAGCGCATGGCCAACCACCAAGGCGTTGGTTGCTGCGACCAGCTTTTCGGTGAAGGCGTCCAGAACCGTTTCATGCACGATCAGGCGCGAGGCTGCGGTGCATTTCTGCCCGGTGCCGCCAAAGGCCGCGTTGCAGGCATGGGTCACAGCCAGATCAAGATCGGCGTCGTCCATGATCAGCATCGGGTTTTTCGATCCCATCTCCATCTGCAACTTGGGCAGATGTCCAATCGAGGCGACCGCGATCTGCCGACCGACCGGCACCGAACCGGTAAAGCTGATGGCATCCACCGTGCCCGATGCAATCAGCCGGTTGCCCACCGCAGCACCCGGACCCATCACCAGATTGAACGTGCCGCGCGGCATGTCGGCGCGGGCGATGACCTCGGCCAAGGCCACGGCCGAGGCGGGGGTCAGGTTGGCGGGTTTCCACACCACGGCGTTGCCAAACGCCAGCGCCGGGGCTATTTTCCATGCAGGTGTCGCAATCGGGAAATTCCACGGCGAGATGACGGCCACCACGCCCACCGGCTCGCGGCGCACCTCGATATCAATGCCGGGCCGGGTGCTTTGCGCCTGATCGCCCTGGAGGCGCAACGCCTCGGCAGCGAACCACGTAAAGAACTGGCCGGCCCGGTAGACCTCGCCCTTGCCTTCGGCCAAGGGCTTGCCCTCTTCGCGGGCCAGAAGCGTGCCGATCTCGCCCGCGCGGGCCATCAGTTCGGTGCCAATCGCCATCAGCACATCGTGACGTTTTTGTATACCCGCAGCCCACCACAGGGGCTGCGCCGATTGGGCCGCCGCAAGCGCCATGTCCACTTGAGCGCCGCTTGCTTGTGCGTAATGGCCAATCAGGTCCGCGGTATCCGACGGATTGCGGCTTTCCACCGAAGTCTCGCCCGCCAGCCAGCCGCCCGCGATGTAGTTTTTTGTCTGTGCCACAATCATCTTGGTATTCCGGTTCATGAATTATCGTGTTGCCAGAGCGGCGATTACGGATTTCAGCGTCAAACCCCCGGCAATGCTGCCATCTGCCCGCCTTACGGAAACGGCCCCATCCGCATTCGCCAACGCGCCAAAGGCGTCCTCCAGCGCGAGTTCGGCCGCAACCTCGCCCACTCCCGTGACGGAAGGATCGGCCAGTGACCCGCAGGTGATGATCCGCGCGCGGTTCACATCGCGCACGAACCGTTCGACATACTCATCGGCGGGCTGCGTCAATATCTCGGTCCCGGTCCCGATCTGACGCAACGCGCCGTCTTTCAGGATGGCGATATGATCGCCCAGCAACAGGGCCTCGTCCAGATCATGGGTGATGAAGACAATGGTCTTGTGCAGCCGGGCCTGAATCTCTTTCAACTGCATTTGCATGTCGTGCCGGATCAAAGGGTCCAGCGCGGAAAACGCCTCGTCCATCAGCAGAATATCGGCATCGGTGGCGAGGGCGCGGGCAAGACCGACACGCTGCTGCATGCCGCCGGAAAGCTGACCGGGATAGCGGTCCTCAAAGCCTTGCAGGCCAACAGCGACAATCTGTTCTTGCGCGCGGCGGTTGGTCTCGGGCTTGGCCACGCCGTCAATCAGCAGGCCATACATCACGTTCTCCAGCACGGTCTTGTGCGGCAACAGAGCAAAGCGTTGAAACACCATCGAGATTTTGCGGCGGCGGAATTGGCGCAGAACGGCGGCATTCAGGGCCAGAATGTCCTTGC
>Ga0105050_10003812_pt1 | contig 20601 bp, 28 predicted proteins | sample FRY01_FD_78088 | JGI IMG/M metagenome (GOLD analysis project Ga0105050, IMG submission 78088) | Freshwater microbial communities from Lake Fryxell liftoff mats and glacier meltwater in Antarctica - FRY-01 | ecosystem: Environmental > Aquatic > Freshwater > Ice > Glacier meltwater ...
AATGTATAACCTTATATGATTCAACCACAAACCATTGTGAATATTACCGACAACTCAGGCGCCAAGATTGGCCGTGTGTTCAAGGTATTGGGTGGATCGAAGCGTCGCTATGCGTGCATCGGGGACCTTGTCGTGCTCTCAGTGCAGAGCGCAGAGCCACGTAAGGGTACTAAAAAGAAGGATGTAGTGCGTGCTATCGTGGTTCGTCAACGACAGGCGTTTCGCAGAAAGGACGGTTCATATATTCGTTTTGATGATAATGCGGTAGTAATCGTAGAAAAAGAAAAGCAGGTACCTCGCGCAAACCGTGTCTTTGGTCCAATTCCCCGAGAGATTGGGGAAGTGGGGTACCAAAAGATCGTATCTCTTGCGCCAGAAGTTGTATAAATGTTATGAAGCTACGAAAAGGAGACAGCGTCATAGTTATTGCAGGCAAAGACCGAATGAAATCGGGTACCATTGAGCGTGTGTTTCCAAAGAAAGATATGGTGTTGATCCCAGGGATCAATGTGGTCAAGAAGCATCAGAAAGCTCGCAAGCAGGGTCAGAAAGGACAGGTGATTGAAAAACCACTTCCCATTCACGTGTCAAATGTGGCGCTGAAGGATCCAAAAACGGGTACGCCGACACGCGTGAGCTATAGCGTGACAGGAGACAAGAAGGTGCGCATGGCGCAAAAGAGTCAGACCAAGATTTCATAAAAATCCTGTATGTATATCACGAAAGAAAAAGTTGGAAATGCATTCGGTGCCCTAAAGGACACCTTTGCATACACAAATGTAATGGAATCTCCGCGCGTGGAGAAGGTGGTTGTCTCTGTGGGTACAGGCAAAGTGAAAGACAAACAGCAGGCGCTCTTGATCCAAGACAGACTTGCTCGCATCACTGGTCAGAAAGTCGCTGCTCGTGGCGCAAAGAAGTCCATTGCAACCTTTAAGGTGCGTGAGGGCGATGTCGTGGGGTATCAGGTGACGCTTCATGGTGTCCGTATGTATGAGTTTCTTGATAAGTTGATCCATGTGGTCTTGCCACGTACGCGAGACTTCCGTGGGTTGTCTACCAGCGCGATAGATGAGATGGGGAATATCACGATAGGTATCAAAGAGCACGTTATCTTTCCTGAGGTTGCGGATGAAGAAATCAAGAATGTTTTTGGGTTCGCGGTCACGATTGTCACGACCGCAAAAACACCGACTGAGGCAGAGGCATTTCTCCGCCACATCGGTCTTCCCCTGAAGGTTGAGGAGGCATAGAAAGAGAGGGTAGGGAGGAGAATACTACACAACGCGCCGTATGTTTGACATCGGAATGCGTACTTGCTAGTATGCTCCTACTCAAGCCTCGCATGGGCTTTTTATTTTCACACATGGCAAAACTATCCGTCATCGCACGATCAAAAAAAGAACCAAAGTTTAAGAGTCGCGTCGTGCGCCGATGCTTTAAGTGTGGACGTAAGCGAGCCTATATGCGTGACTTTGATGTTTGCCGTATTTGCTTTAGAGAAATGGCGCACGAAGGACAGATTCCAGGTATTAAGAAATCATCATGGTAGGAGACCCAGTAGGAGATTTTATTGTGCGTTTGACGAATGCGGGAGCCGTACGCAAGGAGAGCGTTTTTGTGCCTTATTCGCTTCTCAAGCACGCTATCGCAGACACGCTGAAGGCGCGAGGGTATATTACTGAAGTCGCCAAGCACGGAAAAAAAGTGACGAAAACACTTGAAGTGACCCTCAAGTACAATCCAGATGGCAATGCCTTTATCCGCGGGGTAAAGCGTGTCTCAAAACCAGGACGCCGTCTCTATATAAAAGCGACAGGTATTCATCCGGTGAAGTTTGGAAAAGGAACCATGATCCTTTCCACACCGAAGGGTATTTTGACTGGGGAGGATGCGCGAAAGGAGGGTGTAGGAGGAGAAGAGCTTTTCATCATTTGGTAATATGAGTAGACTTGGAAAACAACCGGTGATCATTTTGGAAAAAACTGAGGCAAGTTTTGCTGATGGTCTCTTTACCGTGAAGGGCCCGAAAGGAACACTTTCCCGCACGTTTACAAAAGATGTGTCCGTGACGCTTTCACCAGAGAGTGTAGTCTTTGCACCAGCAAAGGAGACCAAGTTCGCACAAGCATTGTGGGGGACTTACGCGGCGCACGCACGCAATATGTTTAAAGGAGTTACCGAAGGGTTTACAAAGGTGCTTCAAGTTGAAGGTGTCGGGTATCGTGGTGAAGTAAAGGGCTCAACATTGGTGATGCAGCTCGGTTTTTCACATCCTGTTATCTTTGATATTCCTGCAGGGATTACCGTCTCTGTGGAGAAGGGAGTCATCACCATTACGGGTATTGATACAGAAGCGGTGGGACAATTTGCCGCTGATGTGCGCGCAAAGAGACCACCTGAGCCGTATAAAGGAAAGGGTGTTCGCTATGTGGGTGAATTTGTCCTACGCAAGCAGGGCAAGAAGGCAACGTAAGTTTGAATACCTTTTGTTATATGAACAAGGCAATACAAAAAAAAGAATCACGAATACGCAGGCACGCGCGCGTTCGTGCACGTATCTCAGGTACGGCACTTCGCCCACGTCTCGCGGTGTTTCGTTCCAATCGGTATGTGTACGCACAGCTTATTGATGACGAAGCTTCAGTGACGATTGCCTCGTGTGATTCACGCAAAGTGACTGGCGCAACAACCGTTGCAAAGGCTGGGGAGGTGGGACGCGCGCTCGCATCGAGCGCAAAACAGAAAGGGATTCTCAAGGTGGTATTTGATCGTGGAGGTTTTCAGTATCAGGGTATTGTTGCGGCGCTTGCGGACGGCGCCAGAGATGGGGGATTGGAATTTTAATACAACGTACACATATGATTGAAGAAACAACAACAGAAAAAGAAATCATCACACCTCCTACTCCAGAAGCAGAGCCGGTTGTTTCTTCGGTCGCTCCCGCAAAAGAAGATTCGCATCGCAAAAATCCACGTCGTCAGGTACGTCGCGGAGCTCCGGGTGGTCGCAGAGAAGAGCGTGCAAAGCCAGAGTTCGCACAAAAGATCATCAGTATTCGTCGCGTAACGCGCGTGATGGCGGGAGGACGTCGCTTTAATTTCAGTGTCGCTATGGTGGCAGGAAACAAGGCTGGTAGGGTAGGAGTAGGTATAGGAAAAGCGGGTGACACACAACTTGCTATTGAGAAAGCCTTTCGTGCTGCAAAAAAGAGCATGATCCAGGTGGTGCTTGATAAGCACAGCCGTATCCCACATGATGTTTCTATGAAGTATTCTGCAAGTCAGATCATGATCATGCCGTCACCAGGTCGCGGGCTCGTCGCAGGAAGTTCTGTGCGCACGGTGCTTGAGCTTGCTGGCGTCAAGGATGTGACTGCAAAAGTATTTTCTCGTAGTAAGAACAAGCTCAATAATGCGCGCGCTACTATTGAGGCTCTCAAGACCCTGCGCGCATAATTCACGAATATGCAATTACATAATCTCACAGCTCACTCAACACACAAGAAATCGCCTCGTATCGGGCGCGGTGGAAAGCGTGGAAAAACTTCAGGAAAAGGTATGAAGGGTCAAAAATCGCGCACAGGTAATAGTACACGACCAGAGATGCGCGACATCATCAAGAAGCTTCCAAAGCGTCGTGGTTTTGGTAAGAACCGTGCCCGCACCGTAAACACCGAACGCGTCCGCGCGTCAGTCGTAAACCTCGGCACGCTTGAAACAGCTTTCCCTACAGGAGGTGAGGTCAACCCTCGCGCTCTGGCGCAGAAGGGTCTCATTCGCTTGCGCGGAGCCGCCGCGCCAGTCGTAAAAATCCTAGGAAATGGTACACTTTCTCACAAGTTCGCAGTTGTCGGATGCCAGGTGTCAAAGATGGCACAAGAGAAGATCATTGCAGCTGGTGGATCAGTTTTGTAACAATGGAGGTATTCATACATAAAATAAAGTTGATTTTCGGAGATGAAATGCTTCGCAACAGGATTTTCTTTATCGTGGGAGCTCTTGTCCTGTTTCGTGCACTTGCCGCTATTCCTACTCCGGGCGTGGATCTCGCACGGCTTGAAGAATTCTTTTCAAATAACCAATTCTTTGGATTATTAAATATTTTTTCCGGAGGTGGTCTTTCAAACCTTTCCATAGTGATGCTCGGTGTGGGTCCGTATATTACGGCGTCCATTATTATGCAGTTGTCGACCGTCATGTCTCCCAAACTCAAAGCTCTCTATACAGAAGAGGGGGAGACGGGGCGACAGAAATTCACGCAAATCAGCAGACTCATCACCTTGCCTTTGGCAATCTTGCAGTCATTTAGTTTTCTGATGTTGCTCCAAAACCAAGGTATTTTAGGTCAATTGCAACTTATTGATTTTGTCACAAACGTCGTCGTTGTTGTTGCAGGATCCATCCTTCTTATGTGGATCGGTGAATTGATTACGGAATTTGGTATTGGTAACGGTACGTCATTGATTATCTTTGCCGGTATTGTTGCAAGCCTTCCTTCTGTGGTGAGCCAACTCCTCTTTACTTTTGATGTGGCGCAGATCCCACTGTATCTCGTATTCCTTGTGGTGTCAGCCGTTATCATCTATGGCGTGGTGGTTATTACGGAGGCTGAGCGACCTATCCCGGTGACCTACGCTAAGCGTGTACGAGGAAATAAGGTGTATGGTGGCGTCTCAACGTACCTACCGTTACGTCTCAATCAAGCGGGTGTTATCCCTATTATCTTTGCACTCTCCATTTTGCTCTTTCCTCAGATGATTTTGAATATCCTTTCAAATCTGAACATCGGCTGGGTGGCGCGCGCTTCGAATGCGGTCACTGATTTTTTTCAAAGCGAGTGGCTGTATGCGGGCGCATACTTCCTGCTGGTCTTTCTTTTTACCTATTTCTATACAGCGGTGACTTTTGACCCCGACTCTATGTCAAAAAACCTACAACGAAACGGTGCCTTTGTTCCCGGAGTACGTCCAGGCACTCATACCTCTGAGTATCTTGCGAAAGTGATTACACGGTTGACGCTTGTGGGAGCATTTTTCCTAGGAAGTATTGCCGTTCTCCCGTTGATTATGCAAAACCTTACAGGATTCACAGCGCTTGCTATCGGAGGTACTGCGCTTCTCATCGTGGTGTCTGTGGTACTTGATCTTATACGACGCATAGACTCGCAGATTTCGTTGAGGGAGTACTAAAAAGTGTGTCAAATAGCAAAAATCCCCTTAAGGGGATTTTTGCTATTTGACACAACGGTTACGCTTCAAGCCACTTTCTGTACGCTTCTACCACGAGCATTGCGACGTGTTCAGGGCTGTTGTGCGAGGTGTCCAGGACGAGGTCAAAGTGTGTTGCATTATAGGGGTCTATTTGGTACGAGGCATAGTACCGCTTTTGCTCGCTCGCAAGGCGGTGCGCGAGACTGTCACACATTTGGTTGACTGTTTCGGCTGTCTCGCCACTCGCTTTACGTGCGTCATTGTTTTCATTAAAAATACGCTGAGCAGCAATAGCGAGATCGAGCTCGAGATAGACCTTAAAGGCGTCTGGTATCCAGTGGAATGCCAGCCGTGAGTCAATGATCATCTTCTCCTTAGTCTTTCCAATGAGGCGCAGGCTCTCATCTATCTCCTCGTCTATAGAGTGGTCGCTCTCAGCAATGTGACTCAATTCCTCAAGCGTGAGGTTGCGACGCTTGGCAATGGCCCGCATAAGGTCTCCAGAAGAAAAGCGCTCGTATCCTAGAATGCGCGCGCTGGCGTTGGCGGTGGTGGATTTGCCACTACCAGGTTTACCCGCAATAGTGATGATGTTTTTTTTCTGAGATATCTCTGACACGTTGCACAGCATACCATGTATTTCTGCATAGCATCACCTGATAATCATAGGGAGGCTTGTGGTTGCAGAAATCTGAGAAGATGATAAGGTAATAAATATGCAGAAGGTGACATCAAATACGCAGAGTCGGCGAACAGCTTCATTTGAGGCTGTTTAGAGTATTTGTAAATTTCCACGTAAATCTTCACGAATTTTCCAAACGGCCTCAAATGAAATGGGGTCGTTTTCGTTAGTGCAACCGAACGGGCGCATCTGACGATACGTTCTTTCACTCAATAGGAGTACCCGATGACTCAAGAATATTGGCGAATGTTGGCAGATGACATGAACGCGACGGGCGAATTTTGCCACAGGCCCGTACGGCAAGCACCCCTTCGCCAGGCACACTACGCGCGACGTGCCGAGGTTCGCCCCGCTACAGCGCATTGCGTCCCGAGCGAGCCTATCTGGGGGTATGTGGCGCGCCTCAAGACTCGCGCCTCAGGCTGGCAGGAGCTAGCCCAGTTTTATGTCCGCAAGGACAAGGCTGGAGACGGGGTACTCAGCGAGATGGCGAATGTGCTGATTGCGAATATTCCGCCAAGGATAAAACTGTTCGGGATCACAAAGAACCCGGCGGTTGCGGAAGTTTTTGCTCGGCATGGGTTACTCCTCATCACGAAGGCCGTAATGCCGGACGTCGAAGAGTGGGCAGATGAGGTTGGTTTGGGTAAGCGTCTCCCGCCAACAGCCCTTCACACGGATGGACACACTTTTGTTGAAGGAAGCCTCTGGCTCTTTGTACAAGGAGCCTGAATATATGGGCGCGCGCAGGACTATCTGCGCGCGCCTTTTCTACTTTATTTTTTATAGATAGAATTTCTTGTATTTTAAGCGTGAGAAAGGTATTCTGTATTTGTATGACACCACAGACAGTTATTTTTATCGGCCCACAGGGAAGTGGAAAGGGGACTCAAATTGTGCGTCTCGACGAGCATCTGCAAAAAGTCGACTCATCTCGACGTGTTGTTGATGTGCAGAGTGGGCGCAGGTTTCGTTCTTTTGCCCAAATTGAGAGTGGGTATACCGCTGAATATATTGCCGAGACCTTGGATACAGGCATACTCCAGCCACTCTTTCTCTCTGTTGCACTCTGGGGGCGTGACCTTGCTCAGCACGTAGATACTGAGTGTCACCTTCTTATTGACGGTTTTCCTCGAGCAGTTCCTGAGGCTGTGGTGTTGGAGACCGCACTTTCTTTTTATGAGCGGGAACATATCTCCGTGGTTTTTTTGGATACTCCTGAGGAGGTTGTGCGCGAGCGCATGCGCACGCGCGCTCGCGCTGACGATACACCTGCGTCAATCGAGGAGCGTCTCTCTTGGTATCGTGAAAAAACACTTCCAGTCGTGGAGTACTATCGCACGCGAGAGCATACAAAACTCATCACCATAGATGGTACCGCAGATATTGATACGGTGAGCGTCGCTATACAGTCACAGCTATTCAGTACATGATACGGTTAAAAACACCAGAAGATTTTGAAAAAATGCGACACGCAGGATCTTTGCTGGCGCGTATACTCACCTCGCTGGAGAAAATGGTTGTCGCAGGTATCTCCACAGAAGATCTCGACGACGAGGCACTCCGCCTTATGGAAGAGTGTGGCGCTGAGCCAGTACTTCTTGGATACCATCCAGAATTTGCACCACGTCCGTACCCTGCGTCTATCTGTACCTCAGTGAACGACATCATCGTGCACGGTGTGCCCAATGAAAGCCCCATCATTTTGAAAGAGGGCGATATTATCAGTATTGATGTCTCTCTTGCCTACGAAGACATGGTTGTCGATTCTGCGCGGACAGTGGCGGTCGGTGAGATAGACGCGCTCTCAAAGAAGCTTATCGCCGTTACCAAGGAGGCTCGTGATGTGGGTGTCCGCGCTGCCCAACTAGGGAACACCATTGGCGACATCGGGCACGCTATTGAGTCCTTTGTTCGTCCGCACGGCTTCAGCATAGTTGAGGAGCTCTGTGGACATGGCGTGGGCTTTGCAGTGCATGAAGATCCTTTTGTGCCAAACTTTGGCCGTCCTGGCGAAGGAGAGCAGATTGTGGTCGGCATGGCTCTTGCTATAGAACCCATGCTAAACGCCGGTAAAAAGCAGGTCGTTTTTGATAAAAAAGGAGGGTACATCGTACGCACAAAAGACGGCTCACGCAGTGCGCACTTTGAACACACCGTAATCATCACCGAAAAGGGCCCGGAGGTTGTTACCTCATATTAAAAAAGAAGGCTTGAATAAAGCTCAAAATAGGCTATACTCGGTGCACAATGAATCAAGAATACAAGAAGCGGGAGTTTCATAAGGAGCGCACACTGGTTATCATTAAACCTGACGGTATACAGAGAGGACTCGTTGGTGATATTGTCACTCGCTTTGAGCGCACAGGGCTGAAGTTTGTCGGATTTAAATTTTTGGTGCCGACACGCGAGCAATGTCTCGTGCACTATCATAAGAACGAAGAGTGGTTTTTGCGTAAAGGAAAGAGGATTATTGAGGATTTAACAGCGCAAGAATTGCCCGTTGAGAAAGAGGCGATGGAATACGGCAAAGGCATTATTGACACCATTCTTGCTTTTATGACTGCAGGTCCCGTGCTCGCCATGGTGATTGAAGGTAATCAGTCTGTCGCCATTGTCACAAAGATCACAGGATCCACGGAGCCTGCTACTTCTGATGTGGGTACTATTCGCGGAGATCTCACGGTGGACTCGTACGGACATTCAACTGTTCAAAACCGTGCGGTACGCAACCTCATTCACTGTTCAGAATCACCAGAAGAAGCAGATCGCGAGATCAAGGTATGGTTTGATGAAACAGAACTTATCTCGTACAAGACAGCGCAGGAGAGGATTTTGTATGATGTAGATCTGGATGGGATACTAGAATAGAGACGAGCCCAAACAAAAATGCGCGACCTTAGGTCGCGCATTTTTGTTTCTTGTTATTTCCCAAAAAATATACAAGTGCTATACTAAATACGGGTTACATATATCGTATGTATTTCTTAAAGCGCTGTTAGGGAGTTCAAAGCATGGACGACCAATGAGAATACGAAAGTGATTTCAGCGGACGGCCAGATAGGACACCCACCTGAAGTTTCAGGAAAACATGCGCATGTAACCCATCAAAGTATCCGGGCACGACTCCGGATTTTTTGATACACATTTTTTGATATACTATGGGGGTATGCGATTTGAAATAGTTTTTATCCTCTTTTCTCTCTCACTGGTGACACTTGCGATGACGCACTATGTTGCGATGTCGCTCTATTTATACTGGATGTACCCACTATTTGATGTGCCTATGCATTTTTTAGGAGGTGTCGTTATTGCATTAGGGTCTCAGACGATGTTGTTTAAAAAGATGGTGCTCTTTGACATCACCCATCTACTCAGTTGTCTTGCGTTGGTTCTCTTGGTGGGTATTGCATGGGAAGTGTTTGAGTGGCACTATGTGATTACCGACATGACAGGCTATGTGTGGGACACAAGTATTGATATTGTAATGGACCTCCTAGGAGGAGTCTTTGGATTTTTACTCGCATCCCGTCTACGACGGGACTTTGTATAAGACGCACATATGTCAGCAAGTATTGGTTTTTATGGAGGAGTGGGAAGCGTTACAGGAGCCAACTTTCTTTTGGCAACTGAGACTCAGAAAATCCTCATCGATTGTGGGCTGGTGCAAGGAGATGCATTTGCGCAGAAAGAAAACGCCAAAGACTTTTTATATGACCCCACGAGTATTAGCGCTCTCTTTGTGACGCATGCGCACGCAGACCATATCGGGCGTATTCCCAAGCTGGTGCGTGATGGCTTTCGGGGGGTGATTTACTCGACACCTCCGACACGTGATTTGGCCGCTGTCATGCTGGAGGACGCGTACTCTGTCATGACCGTCGAATCAAAAAAATACGACATTCCAATCTTATTTGAAAAGGAAGATATAGCACAAGCGCTTGCGCTCTGGCGCACAAAGCCATACGGTGAAAATATCGATATCAAGGACCGCGTCTCAGTATCCTTTTCAAATGCGGGACACATCCTCGGTTCTGCCTTCGTGACCTTTGTGCGCGATGGCAAGAAGGTGGTTTTCTCGGGAGATATTGGGAATGTGCCCCAGCCACTCCTCGATGCGCCAGAGTACCCAATGGACGCATCCTACATCGTTATGGAAAGTGTGTATGGTGATCGCCTCCATGAAGACGTGGCAGAGCGCAGTAGTATACTCCTTTCACACATAGAAAGGGCCATTAAAGAGAAAGGGACACTCATTATCCCGGCATTTTCTCTCGAGCGCACACAATCGATGCTCTTTGAGATCAATAATTTTGTCGAGGCGAAGCGCATTGCTCCCATTCCCACATTTCTTGACTCACCTCTTGCGATAGCGGTGACAGAGATCTATAAAAAACGCAGCTCGTATTTGAAACAAGGCATTCAGAAGCAGATTGCAGAAGGTGATGATATCTTTGATTTCCCTCGCCTTTCTTTTACCCGTACCATTGCCTCATCTCGTGAGATAGAGGGGACACAGGGCCCCAAGATCATTATTGCAGGCTCCGGTATGTCTCACGGTGGACGTATACGCACACATGAACGTACGTACCTTGATGACCCAAAGACCACACTTCTTTTGATAGGGTATCAGACCGTGGGGAGTGTCGGTCGCCTACTTCAGGATGGGGCGAAGCGCGTGCGTATTGATGGCGAGGAGGTGCGTGTGCGCGCACGTATTGAAACAATACGAGGGTACTCGGGTCACGCTGACCGCGACGGTCTTATTGATTTTGTCGCTCACACGAGAGACACCGTTAAAAAAGTGTTTGTGGCGATGGGGGAGGAGAAGGCGTCGCTTTTTCTTGTCCAACGACTGCGTGACTATTTGGGTGTGTTTGCAGAAGCTCCAGAAGTAGATAGCTCTCGAGACATCGATTTTTAGAGCGTGTTCGAAAACCCCATATACTGCGTTGCCCTTCGCTCGGAAACACTCATCGTATATTAAATACGACTCGTGTCTCCTCGCTCGTGCGCCTTGTCTCTGTGGCTTTAGACCACGCTCTGAGTATGTTGTGGCCTATTGTACTTTTGCGAGGATGCGCGCAAAGGTTCCCGGTCGTTCATGAGCTATTTCTGAAAGCACTTTGCGGTCGAGCTCAACTTTTTTAATTTTTAAGAGACCGATGAACTTACTGTAGGTTGTTCCTTCTGCGCGTAGAGCTGCGTTCATACGGGCAATCCAGAGTCTGCGGAAGTCATTCTTTTTGTCTTTGCGGTGCGCGAAAGAGTGGAGCTGAGCATGGTAGATAGCATCGCGCGCCGCACGTGTCTTGGTGGATCGTCCAAAACGATATCCCTCAACTTGTGAAAGGATGCTTTTGCGTCGTCTGTTTGCGGTAACTCCGCCTTTTACACGTGACATAACTGATGGTGAATTTACTAATTATTTTGCTGTTGCAGGAAGGAAACGACGACGATCACGCTTCTTCATGGTGAGTACGACGGTACGTTTGCGATCCAGACGCTGACTCCCACTTTCTTTTGCATTGAAATGGTTTTGTCCCGGCTTGCGCGCAATGATCTTGCCGTTCTTGGTGACACGAAGTCGTTTGGTATATGATTTATTTGTTTTCATAACGTTTATTTCTTTGCTTCTCGCTCAATGACCGCGCTCAGTCCCTTGGGGCTCTTTTTAACCTCCTCAGCTATCTTATAGTCCGCAGGGATGAGTTTCATGAACTTCTCGAGGCGCTCCTTAAGAAAGTTGAATTCCATGTACTTATACCTGCCCCATAAGAAAAGATCAATCTTGACGCGATGTCCTTCGGTGAGCCACTCCGCTGCTCGTTTTGCTTTGAGCATGAGGTCATGGTCACCAGTACCGATTTTGACCTGCACTCCCTTGGTCTCGGTGACATGTGACTTTGCCTTTACCTCGCGCTGTCTTTTTTTGAGCTCGTACTGATACTTCCCATAGTCCATTATTTTGGCGACGGGAGGTACCGCAGTAGGCGAAATCTCTATGAGATCAAGGTTCGCCTCCTCTGCGAGCTTGAGAGCTTCCTCGAGGGTAATGACGCCAACATTTTCATTGTCGGCACCAATAACACGAAGCTCTTTTGCGCGAATTGCCTGGTTAATCCTTACTCTTGTGTCTTTCAAAGCAGTCTCTAGAACGATAATGGGAATACAGGGAAGAATGTACCATGGAATGGTCTAAACAACAAGCTTCTGACACCTGCAAAGAAGACCCCCTCATGCGGATTTTTTGGTGCAGGCAGTACAGCGACATCCCAGAGGTTTGATGTACGCATTGAAATGGTCCTTGCCGTAGTTGTAGGTGAGCTCTTCTCCTTGAGCTATGGCGCGCCGTGCGAAGATATAAATATGGGTCTCTGCGGTGTTGACCTCGGCACAACAATTTGGCTTGCAGGAGTGGTTGATGTAGCGCGCGAGATTTTCTCGACCCTTACCGTCAATAGTCCATTTTCGGTTAAGGGTAAAGATATATTTTCCCCCACGTCGGTCAGCCTCTTCGGTGGTGATTTTCTCTCCGGTGTACTCAATAACACGCGCACCTCTTTTCAGGGGAATGGTGGTAGAGAGACCGACACCACTGCGACTTCGCTTTTTTATATATCGAGGATTTTGCATCTGCTATATGTACCAGTGCTGGAGGAAAGATACAAGGGGACACATGTTTCATGCGTGCTACTATAGTGAATGAACTACGTGTATATGAAACAAGGTGGCGCATTCTTTTTATCGAGTATTATTTTTTTGCTTTTTGGCGGGGTATTCTTTTTTGTATGGACACAATTCACTGTTATTCAGGAACACATCGCGCCAGCCTTCTTAGGAGTAGCTTTTTTTGCTATAGCTCTTGTATCAATAAGTATCTTTCAATCATTTAAAATTACCGAGAGCGCAGAGCGGATGGTGGGAAGTCTTGTAAAAAATGCCATCCTGGCATCAGACGATTTATTTATCGAGCTCTTTCGCAGTAGTCCCGTCCCGTACATCTTAATAGATGAAGAGGGCACAGTCTCTTCTGCCAACAGATCTGCAATTCGTCTCTTTGGGACTACCGAAGGCGCGCTGGACGGTGAGCATATATTTGCACGCATTGAAGGAGATAACGAACAGCACATCGCTCTTTTTTCAGAAAAATTTTCGCAAGGCCTCTTTGTGACGGATGAGGAAGTGCGCGTGCGAAGAATGGATGATGCTACGCGCTGGGTACTTTTCTCACTCTTTTCTTTTAAGGACTCGGAAAACAAAAGAAAGGGATTGTTGACTCTGGTGGATATTTCTAAGCAAAAGCAGATCGACCAAGCAAAGTCAGAGTTCGTTTCGCTTGCGTCACACCAGCTCCGCACACCTATTGCTGCGATGAAGTGGAATATGGAGCTGTTGCTGACAAAATACGGAACGACACTTGCTCCTGAAGAGCGCGCCTATGTTGACAAGGCGGTGGGGAATCTAAAAAACATGGATATGTTGGTCAGTGATTTTCTTAATGTCGCCCGTTTTGAATTGGGGACACTAGTGGTGCAAAAAGAAACGATCGCGCTTGCGCCATTTCTAGAGGGTATTTTTGAGGAACATCGTGCGCGAAGAGAATCAAAAGAGATTACCATTACGCGAGATGACGGAGGAGTGACCTCACTTGTGTCTGATGTACATCTCCTTCATATGATCGTGGGCAACCTTCTTTCAAATGCTCTCAAGTACACACCAGAAAAAGGGAATGTTTCACTTCGCGTGGCGCATGACACGCACGGAGTGACTTTTACTATCGCAGACACAGGTATGGGTATACCCGCAGATGAGCAGGACAGGCTCTTTACTAAAATATTCCGCGCCACGAATGCACAAGCGCAGGTGCCCGATGGTACGGGCTTGGGACTGTATATCGTTGACCAATCCGTGAAGGTGCTTGGAGGCACGATACACTTTGTCTCAAAAGAGAATGCGGGCACGACCTTTACCGTCACACTTCCGCAGTAGAGGTTTTATGTGGTATACTGCACAAATTATTTACCTAGGCAGTAGGAGATTATGGAGGAGAGTATGGGCATAGAAATTCTTATAGCTGCGGGTGCCGTGATGCTCACCTCTCTCGTGGGTGTGGTATTCGTGCATCATATCGCCAAAGCTTTTTTGGAGAAGCGCCTGTCATATCTGGTGTCTTTTTCTGCGGGGGTTTTCCTCGTTACTGCAGGAGTCATTGCACTTGAAGCATTTAATACCATACCTGTCTGGGGAGGGATTGTGGGTATGGTACTAGGGTATGGAGTTGCGTGGGGGATGCATGCATTGATGCCAGAGACGCACCATCACCACGACTCCTCATGTACACGTTCGCATGGTAGTGCGTCCAAACTCCTCATAGGGAGTGCTATTCACAATGTTGTTGACGGCATTATCTTAGTGCCTGCATTTTTAGTGTCGCCCGCGCTCGGTGTCGCCACAACTGTTTCAATTATTATTCACGAAACGCTTAAAAAGACTTCTAATTTTTTTGTGCTCCGTCAGTCGGGGTACAGTACGGTAAAGGCTCTCGCTCTTAACTTGGGTGTTTCGAGCACTATTCTTCTCGGTGTCGCTCTTTCCTATTTTGCACTTGCGACTGGTGAGATCGAAGGAGCTCTCCTTGCTATAAGTGCGGGTTTCTTTCTGCATGTGGTGCTACACGACCTGCTTCCTCGAAGACACGACCACCATGAGGCTTCTCACTATATCCGCCACGTTGCGCTGACGCTCTTAGGTATTGCGACTATGGTAGGGATGGGGGTGTTTTTTGGACATGTGTAAAGCGACTCTAATCTAGTGTGACAAATACTCTCGCAGGAAACTTTTCTCTCGTTCTAGAATAAAGTGGCCTTCAAATTTCTGTGGCTGGTCATTCTCCATTTTTGCGAGGACTTCATCGGGAGGGAGCCAAAGGGTTGTTTGTCCTTCTTCGATTTCGCCTTCCTCTAGTGCGGGTGTGCCGATATCGCCAACTACTTTTGCCACATACGCATACGAGATATGAAGCATATTGTATTTATTTCGATATTCGATGGTTATTCCAATGGGCTTGATTATTTCACAGTGACAGCCAACTTCCTCTAAGACCTCACGTTTTAGTGCCTCTTCGGGACTTTCTCCATCCTCTATGCCACCCCCAGGAAGCTTATGATACGCATAGTTTTGTAGGTGTTGGGTTGCCATTTCGCCACGGTCGTTTAACAAAATAGCTCGCGCGCTCTTGCGTAGTCGGTAGTGCTCGCCAAGTTTTTCACCTTCACCTAAGCCGAGCGATTTTTCGCTTATCTCATTTAATAATTTCATATGTGGGAAGTATAGCAAAACAGACTGCTCAAAAGGGCATTGACTCCAAATGATCCCTTAACCAAAGCTCGTCTAGCGCTTGGTTCTTATTGTTCTACAGATGGAGACATATGCACATAATGACTGACCTCTAAATTTGGGTTCTCGTAACAGTCCTCTTGCCTAAGGTACCCCTAGGTAATTAGACTTCTCGCTCTATTTCAGAAAAATAAGAGCCGTCTCTAATTTGTTTAAATAGTCGTTTCAGCTGGGGAGTGACGTCTTCTGGTATTTCATCTTTATCAATCCAGACAGCTTCGCTCGCAAGATGTGGTTCACCTAGGTTTGGTTCTCCCACCCATTTCTTTGTTTTGAAGTAGAAGTTTGTATATTCGTCTCGCAGATAATCAACGTGCACAAATTCTAAGTCTTCTAGGGCAACTTCGACACGGGCTTCTTCTTTTGTTTCTTTAATTGCCGCTTCCCTGACTTGGTCACCCTTATCTACATGACCTGCTGGTATGGTGAGTAATCCATCCGCCCAGCCGGTATTTGCTCTGCGTAAAAAGAATACCTTATTATCCCGTTCGAGGATGACGAATACCGCGGTTCTTGTTAAGTGGCGTTCTGACACATAGGGAAGTATAGCAAAAAGAAACTGTGTGTCGCCAGCATTTTCTTGTGGGGGGGGTTACGCCCGATAGTTCTATTAGGTTGGCGACTTTGTAATAATAAACATTGCTCGGTAGTTTTCTTTTGGAATCACGGGTGTACCGGCTTCTTCGTGTACTCGGCTGGGGGTAAGACCGCGCAGGCTCACATTGTAGCCATCAACAAGAGCGCTACCGCTATTGTAGGCTTCGCCTTTCACGTAGGTGGTTTCGGTGATAATTTTTTGCCCACGAGCGATCGCGGCTTCAATTTCTGGTGTGATAGCACTCTTATCTTGCAGGCCATGATATGTCCAGCGGTCTGGCCTTCCGCTCGTTTGTGTACTTAAGTATATAGTTTTTGTCGGCTTACCGAAGGCTTGTATTTGCGCTTCGATGATCGCCTCACCAGCCACCCCACAATCGACATTTTCTGGGCAACGAGAATCGTATACCACGTCGACAAAATATAGGTATAACTCATTTCGTTCCGCCACAGCCCCTCGTTCAGTAGTTGCGTTGTTGATGGCCAAGGTAACAGCTTCACCAAAACGAAGAGGAGCAGCTCTTAAAACGGTTCCGCGAAGCCACATGTCGAGGTTCGACCAGCTATTAGGCGCTTCTGGAAGTGTAATGGTGGGTATAGTGATTTCTTCTTTGGTGGGTGTTGAAGTACTAGTAGTAATCGGTGTAAATGATTTCACCATGCGTGCAACAGCAAACTGATTTCCCAAGAAGAAAGCAAGGAGAATCAATGCCCCCATAAGAAGTACCATCACGGCAATGGTTATTACAATAGCAGGTGAAAGTTTCATAATTTCTAAAAAATTGGTAAACATTATGTATATGATACTACGAAAGATGTGTTGTGGTGCATTGAGACGCTGAGATCCTTGCATATCTTCTTAAAATCGAACCTGTGGATAACCTATCAGATTTTGTAAGATTGTTGTTCTATAATATATGCATGAGACGACAATTTGATAAAGACAAAGCTCGTTCGATGCGCGTTCAAGGAAAAAGTTATTCTGAGATTAAAGAGGCTGTAAGGGTGAGCAAAAGCACTCTCAGTCTTTGGCTTCGTGATATGCCACTTACTCGTGAGCAGATGATCGCTGTCCGTGATCTAAACCCAAGGCGTATTGAAAAGTATCGCAAGACTATGGAAAAGAAGCGTCAAGCGCGTTTGGACCTCGCATATCAAAAAGCACAAAAAGATATTGGAAAATTAACTGCGCGTGAATTATTTATTGCAGGTCTCTTTCTGTATTGGGGTGAAGGTGCAAAATCAATGCGAGGTACCACGCTTATTGCGAATACTGATCCGGATATAGTACGGTTTTTCTTACAATGGATGATTGCATCAGGCGTGGATAGAAAAAAGATTAAGATTAAACTACATCTGTACTCTGATATGGATATTAAAAAAGAATCAGGCTACTGGTCTAAATATCTTGATATTCCACTCTCTCAATTTCGAAATCCGTACATCAAGACGTCACTACTTTCTGGTTTGACATATAAAAATGGTTTTGGACATGGAACGTGCAACGTCTTCTTTGGGAATATTGCATTTTGGGAGTATGTGATGATGTCTCTGAAATATATAAAAACTCTTTCGGGGAAGTAAGGAATTTCTTTTGGTCCACCCACCAGGACTTGAACCTGGGACCAGTTGTGTATAAGACAACCGCTCTACCAACTGAGCTATGGGTGGGTTGTGCAAAGTGCACACCATGACTATACCGCAAGGAGGAATACTTCTCAATTATTCCAAATGCAGGTTTTTGCTCACCATCTCAACACGTTTTTTGATGGTGGGATAGGAGATGAGCTCAAGATCTTTTTCAACAAGCGCCGTTGCTTCTTTGCGAGCTGCTTCCACCATTTTAATATTGCGGAGTGCTTCCATGCCGATGTCGGTTAAGCCCCACTGACGCATGCCGTAGAGCTCACCACTCCCGCGTTGCACAAGGTCGTATTCGGCAAGCTCGAAGCCGCTTTTTGCTGTTGCGAGCGCTCGGAGGCGTGTAACTGTTTTTTCACCACTGCTTTCAGTGAGTGCAAAACAGTACGCCTGGTGGTTTGAACGTATGACACGACCGCGTAGTTGGTGAAGCTGTGAGAGGCCGAAACGCTCAGCTCCCTCTATGAGTATCACGGTGGCATTCGGCACATTCACGCCGACTTCCACTACGGACGTTGCGACAAGAATATCTATTTCATGCGCAAGAAAACGCTTCATGGTCTTTTCTTTTTCTACCGGTGACATCTTGCTGTGCAAAATACCGAGACTGTATTCTTGGAAGACGTCTTTCTTGAGACGTACAGCTTCTGCAACTACAGAGCGTGCTTGGAGCACCATAAGTTTCGTTTCGTCGGGCTCGTCAATGCGTGGACAGATGACGTACGCTTGGCGTCCTACCTTGAGTTCTCTGCGCATCGCTTCGTAGACTTCCTTCCGCTCTGCATTTTTCACAATACGTGTGATGATCGGCTTTCGTCCCACAGGCATCTCATCAAGCAGTGAGAGATCAAGGTCGCCATAGACCGTGAGGGCAAGTGTGCGAGGTATTGGGGTCGCGGTCATAGAAAGGAGATGAGGAAGAAGCTTGCCTCCCTCTTCATCTTTTTTCGCGAGCGCACGGCGTTGGTTCGTGCCAAAGCGATGTTGTTCGTCAATAATCACATATGCGAGATGTTTGAAGGAGACTGCTTTTTGAATCAATGCGTGCGTACCAATGAGAATGGGGATCTCGCCATTTTTAACCCATTTCAAAAGCTGGGCGCGAGAAAGTGTGGTCGGTTTTTTAGGATCTACCTTTGAGGGGAATTTCATACAGCCACTGCCGGTGATGAGTCCGATGGAAATAGGTAGGTGCTCAAAGTATGCGATAAATGATTCAAAGTGTTGACGCGCAAGGATTTCGGTCGGCGCCATGTACGCGACTTGAAGGTTCGCAAAACCTTCGGGCATTAAGTCGTGCTTGGTATTTTTTGAGATGAAGCGGTGACTGGTCGCAACAGCATACGCAGTCGTGGCAGCAACCGCAGTCTTGCCACTTCCTACATCTCCCTCAAGAAGCCGTGACATCGGCTCTTTCGCTTTGAAGTTTTTGAGGATGTCTGCTACCGCAGTGTTTTGTGCCTTCGTGAATTTAAAAGAGAAGCGGTTGGTAAAGGCCTTGATGTGGTCGGCGTCTGTGTGTATGTGGTATGCGTCTTCACTTTTCACGCGAGCGCGCTCTTGTTGTTTGGCGACTTGGATATAAAAGACTTCTTCAAAAGCAAAACGCTTGCGAGCTGCTTCAGTGTGATTTGCTTTCTTTGGCGCATGGATCCACACGAGTGCAGTGCGGAGGCTGGGGAGGTTATAGTTTTTGAGAATATGCGGAGGGAGAGGATCCGTGAGTGTTTCCAAGACACCACCCTTAAAACATTTTTGAAGAGTATGAAAAATCCATTTCGACGTGACACCTTTCACTTCACGATACACAGGGTAGAGCGTCTCATTTCCTTCTTCATTTTGCGCGGTTCCTTTAAAGAGTGAGTCGTGTCGATCAATAGGGAGCTCCCCGATGGTTTCTATTTCAGGATTAGAGAGGTATGGTTTATCGGCGGTCCCCGCAACGTGTCCTGCGAGTTTTACATACGCACCCTCGACCACCATCTTTGCGATATAGGGCTGGTTAAACCACATGATCTTAATGCGCGCAGAGCCGTCTTCCACCCATCCCTCAGAAATAGGTCGGCGACTCTTCCACGTCTTGCGCGTCTTAAGACCGCCAATTTTCCCATAGACCACTGCATCTTCTCCCACCACAAGCCCTCCCACCGACTGTATCTTAGAAATATCCTCGTAGCGAACGGGGAGGTGATAAAGAAGATCAGAAATAGTCTCAAGCCTAAGCTTCCCGAGAGCTTTTTTGTGATTTTCGTCGAGACGAAAGTGAGTGGTGAGTGGGTCGTAGGAATTCATTGGTACTAGTATAGCGTACGAGGAAACAGGTGGTGCATTGTATGGTTGAATCTAGGGCGATTTGAATTGACAAAAACTCACTATCGTGCCACTATGTATGCAGTACAGGGCCCATGGAGGGCTCTTGTTTTTTGGGGAAATAGAACAATGTTGCGTGAAGATAGCGGTGTGATTGAAAGTCATTTAACGCCCGACACTGGTAGTGATATTCAAATCAAATTGGTGAGCACGCGCCGCGATGGGAGATGGCGCACTGAAGTGTGGAGTGTTGCTAACGACAGGATTCCTTGTTACGTGATTATTATCCTGCCGGAGAATGCTCCTTGGGACGCTCGCCCTCTGCTCGCATCGGTCCAGACCAGTAACGGTCAGATTTGGTCATTCAAGGATGACTCGCGCGTCCGCGCTGGCTTTAAAGGCATCACCTTCCTGTTTGGACGCGATGGCGTAACCTACGTCATCTTCCAGAGTAAGAGGGATCTTGTGCATGTAGTGCCATTTTTGGACCTTCTGCGGCCGACGTGGTATGAAGTATCGAACAAGATCAAGCGCGATATCGCGAAGGCTCTCGATCTCTCGCCGCGATTTGACTACGAAGAGTTGGGTGACGAACTTGAGCGGAAGGAGGTGGATCGTATCAATGGCAAAAACGGTTCACCAGTAAGAATATTGGTGAAGGTGTATGATCCAAGGACGCGTTTCGTCATCTTCTACGAGGCTCTCACCGAGAAAGAGGATGGCTCGAGGAATGTCCAGAGGGTCAACAGCTGCTTCCTCA
>Ga0105050_10003814_pt1 | contig 20594 bp, 17 predicted proteins | sample FRY01_FD_78088 | JGI IMG/M metagenome (GOLD analysis project Ga0105050, IMG submission 78088) | Freshwater microbial communities from Lake Fryxell liftoff mats and glacier meltwater in Antarctica - FRY-01 | ecosystem: Environmental > Aquatic > Freshwater > Ice > Glacier meltwater ...
TCTAAATTAAAAAAACCTGAAATTTCTGTTAATGCGTCGTGATTATAGATAAAAAAATATCCACCTACTGTTTTTAAATTCCCAAACCCTGAAATTGTCATTAATTCGGCGTTATTATTGATTTGAAAATATCCACCTACACTATCTAACATCCCAAACCCTGAAATTGTTGTTAATTTGGCGTTACCATTCATTGCAAAAAAATTATTTACTATACGTAACATCACAAAACCTGAAATTGTTGTTAATTTGACGTGGTCATATAAATAAAAATATCCATTTACTCGATCTAACACCCCAAAACCTGAAATTTCTGTTAATTCGGCGTTATTAAAGATTTGAAAATATCCAAGTACTGATACTAACTTCGCAAAACCTGAAAGTGTTGTTAATTTTTCGTTAATAAAGATTTCAAAATATCCAAGTACACCTAACGAACCTACTGATACTAAATTCCCAAAACCTGAAAGTGTTGTTAATTTGGCGTTACCATTGATTCTAAAATATCCACCTACTGATTCTAAATCCACAAAATCTGGAATTGTTGTTAATTCGGCGTTAGAAGTGATTATAAAAAATCCACCTACTGTTTTTAAATTCCTAAAACCTGAAATTGTGGTTAATCCGCCGTTACTAGCGACAGAAAAACTTCCAGTAATTTCCTGTAAACAATCAAATACACTAAAATCTATTTGTACTGTGAAATTTAGAAAAAAAAGATTACCATTTATTTTTGTGCAACAGCGAAATTGTTGTAATGCTTCGTTACTCGAAAAATTACCACCATTTACTTCTTTTGTAGGACACGGACATTTATAATTTATATAATTTATATAATTTATATAATCTCTACCATTATAATAATCCATTCGCAATCCATAATTTTTAATATTTGTTCCATTTTGTGATATTTCTTTATATATAGCACTTTGTTTTTTTATTGTAATATAATCACTAGAAGACCCTTTTTTCATATATATACACTATAATGTTATAAAAATAAAATATATTTAAAAAGAAAATATTAATTATATAAATTGAAATAAAAATATAATTAATAATTACATTAAATATAATAGCAATATTACTAAAGCAAACATGGTGATTGAATTCTCAAAAACATATTTTCAAGAAAATATTTCTAATAGTATAAATTATTCAGATATGTATTTTAATACCTATTATAAAAACGTTTCATTAAGTGAATTTCAAAAATGGGCGATTAAGTCTATTGTTGATGGAGATAATGTATTAATTACAGCACATACTGGTTCAGGAAAAACATTACCCGCGGAATTTGCGATTCAATATATGGTTTCACTTGGTAAAAAGGTAATTTATACTACACCAATTAAGGCGCTATCAAATCAAAAATTATTTGATTTCCGGCGTAAATTTCCAAATATTTCATTTGGAATTCTAACAGGTGATTGTAAAGAGAACCCCGAAGCAGATGTTCTTATTATGACAACTGAAATATTACGTAATACTTTATTCAATAAAAAAATGAATGAAACCATAGAAGATCAAGAAAAACATAATACTATAAAAGCACCATTACTATTTGAAATGGATTTTAATAATGAACTTGGAGTAGTTGTATTTGACGAGGTCCATTACATTAATGATCCTGAAAGAGGCGCTGTATGGGAACAAACAATTTTACTTCTCCCTCCACAAATACAATTAGTAATGCTTTCTGCAACTATTGATAAACCAGAATTATTTGCTTCATGGATTGAATCCGAAAAAAATAAACAAGCGGAAGAAATGAAAATTACTTCCAAAAAAATGTATTTAACTACAACAAATGAACGTGTTGTACCATTAACGCATTATATGTGGTTATCTCTTCACAGCAATATATTTTATGCCGCAAAAAAAACACCATATGAACAAAAATGTATTGATTTACATAAAAACCCAATTCTAATTAGCACATCTAATGGGATGTTTAATGATATTAATTATCATAAAATGAATGATATATTAGAATTTATAAATAAAAAAAACGCATATATAAAACGACAATTTGTATTAAACGAATTAATTAAATATTTAAAAGAAAATGAAATGTTACCTGCTATTTGTTTTATATTTTCAAGAAAAAATGTAGAAAATGCTGCCAAAGAAGTAGGAATGTGTTTATTTGAAAAAGATAGCGGCATTCCTGCTATTATAGAAAAAGAATGTAGACACATTATTATGTCAAAACTTTCAAATTATCAAGAATACATTAATCTACCCGAGTATTTAGAATTAGTGAGTTTACTTGAAAAGGGGATCGCGATACATCATGCAGGTATGATACCAGTATTAAGGGAAATGGTGGAACTTTTGTTTGAAAAAAGGTTTATCAGACTTTTATTTGCCACAGAAACTTTTGCGGTAGGTATAAATATGCCGACAAAAACCGTAATTTTCACAGGTCTAACGAAATTTAATGGAGATACTATGCGGTTATTATATCCACACGAATATACACAGATGGCGGGACGCGCTGGACGGCGCGGGATTGATACAGTTGGTCATGTTATTCATTGTAATAACCTATTTGAGATGCCGATTTTAACTGATTATAAAAATATGCTAATTGGTAAACCCCAAACATTATTATCTAAATTTAAAATTTCATATACACTCGTATTAAGTATTCTTACCCAAAATAAAAATACAACACTTATTAATAAGTTTGCTGAAAAAAGTCTATTGGCATATGACATAAAGAGAGAAATAGAAAATTATAATAATAAAAATGAAGAATTAGAGAAAATATTACTTACAAAAAAAGAACAATTGTTATTATCTAGAACTCCGTCTACAAAATTAAAAGAGTATATAGAAAAAACAGCATTAATGAAAATATCAGCAAATAGTTCCAAGAAAAAATTAAAGCGCGAATTATGTGACATTGAAACTGAATATAAATTTTTACAAACCGATTTATCTAAATATATAGCATTTGACATTTCTGAAAAAAATGTTATCAAGAATAACATTTTTAAAACAAATACTGAAGCATATATTAGCGGAACAATTGACCAAATTGTATCAAATATATTGATTGTCAATGGATTTGTTGAAGTAGTAAAAGAATCAGAAACTGAATCAAATGATAATTCTATAAAAATTACTGAAAAAGGAATAATTGCTTCTCAATTACAAGAAGTACATCCATTAGTATTTGCTGATATATACACGAATAGTGATGGATTCAGTAATTTAAATGCGCGGTTGTTAATTGGTCTATTTTCGTGTTTTACTAATATTAATGTGAGAGATGATATTAAAATGGTTTATCCACAAGCACATTCTTATAGTTTAAATAGTTTAACTTTAAATATAAAACAATCATTGGAAACATATGAATCAATTGAAACAAAAGAACAGGTTGATTCTGGCGCAAATTATAATATACATTTTGATATTCAACAAGAAATAATTGATTGGACTTATTGTGAAAATGAAGAAGATTGTAAAAAATTAATTCATACTATTAAAATAGAAAAAAATATTTCATTAGGTGATTTTGTAAAAGCAATTTTAAAAATTAATAATATTGCTTCTGAAATAGAAAAAATATGTGAAATTACAAATAATATGATATTATTAGAAAAGATTAAACAAATTCCAATTTTAACATTAAAATATGTTGTTACAAATCAGTCTCTTTATTTGTAGAGGATTACCAAAATCATTTAATATATTAATAATATATTTGTAATTAAAAACAATTTAAAGAGATATACCTATGTATATATATCTAGAGTGTCTAGGTCAATCTCTTCCATGGCGCAATTGGTTAGCGCGTTCGGCTGTTAACCGAAAGGCTGGTGGTTCAAGTCCACTTGGGAGAGAAACAAACATTTTTCAAACAAATTCCGCCTTATTAGCTCAGTCGGTAGAGCATCAGACTTTTAATCTGAGGGTCGGGGGTTCAAGTCCCCCATAGGGCTTTTGTTTGAAAATTGTTTATTTTTTATAATTATAAAAATTCAAATACTTTTATAATTATTATCACATTTATTTTTTGGTTATAATTTTAAGTTTTAACATTTTCTTGATGTTTACAATAAACCACTTGTAAAAAGAAAAAAATATTATTGATTCAATGCTTTATTAATTGTATTTTTGTTATATCCTTTTTACACCTTTTGTAGTCTTATTTTGCTTGTTAAGTTTACTTCATCTAAAAATACTTTTATTATGAAATTTGCTTGCGAATAAAGAAGTAATGTGTCATCATTTGTTTTAAACGAAGATACAATTTTTAATGAAGGAATATATACATTATAGTATGATATAACTATTTCCTTTTTAATAGTAATCTCTGTCATTTTTTCTATAATGAATCCTTTATATATTTCCTTTTCCTTTTCTTTTTCTTTTTCTTGACTGGTTGTATGCGTTAGTAAAGTATTCATTAGCGCACAATTTTGTTGAACCTTTTTAATTGCCTTTGTTGAATCATTTATAAAGTCAATATTTTGTATCCATTCTTTGCAAAAATCATTGGCAAAATGATTAAATGTTATCATATTTAATAAAGTTTGCAATTCTATTAAATTAATCAGGTCAACTAATCGGCGAATCGGAGAGGTAATGTGTGTATAAGAGGATAATCCATTGCCAATTAGTTGATGTCCTTTTTGTCTATCGTGTGAAGATAATGTATCACAATACATTCCTGATACTTCACTATTCAATATCTTTATAATTTGTTTTAATTCTAATGGAATAATTATTTCTGATTCTTTGCAACCATTTAAATTATTTTGATTATTATTTTGATTTTGATCATTATTTTCTCTCGTGGTTCGTAATATACCTCCTTTTTTTTCAATCATTTTTTTAGAACATTCATAATTCATCATAATCATATAATAAGTAACAACGTCGTGACTATCTGTTACTTTTTCAATATAAGGATTTATATGTTGTAGATATTTTGTAACTGTAAATAAATTACAGTAACTATAATATTTTAATAAAGATTCTTCTTCATATACATAATTTTTATTTACTTTAATTAAAGTATTTAAAAATGAAATATCTAAAAATGTAATTTTATTATTAGATAATCTATATTTAATATCCATTGTGAATGCTAATCTGTGTTTATCTGCTTGAAGACTACATAAATTATCCGCTAAAATAGGTGGCAACATATTCTTTTTTCCATTAGGTAAGTAAATAGTAGATACCCGAGTTGTAAATGACTTCCATAATTGTAAATAATCTAGAATTAATGGAACATTTGCAATATAGACACTAATTAAAATATAGTCACTATATTCTTGTATACTAAACGCGTCGTCAAAATCAAGTGATCCTTTTGGGTCAATCGTAAATATATGAAATCCTTTTGTTCTATCCTCGATTTTATTATTATCTTTGTTATTATTATAATAATCAAATATGTTTTTTATTAGTTCTTCATCGCCAACTGGGTGAATCGCTTTTGCGGTTGCTTTAATGAATTGTTGTAATGAAGTAATTAAATTTTTTGAGTAAAGTTGATATTCATAATATGAATCTAGTTGGTCAACATAACCAATTGTATTTATAATAATTCCTATTGGATGTTTCTCAACCCATTCTTTAAAAACAAATAATACATATTTATTCTTTTTCTGTTTATTAAAATTTATTTGTTTTTCATCATAGGGTATCAAAAATAATGGTAATTTTTTATCTTCCGGAACACATATATACAATAATCTTTTATGATTATTTTTATCACGACCATAAGTTTTTCCGTTTATTATAAGAGTTCCTGCGATTTGAGGTTGATGTTTATTTGAAGAATAATTTGAATGAATTAACTCACCATTTTTTTCAACAATATCTCCATTAAATAACTTTAATGTTAATGGATTTAAATTAATATCTATTTCTTTGTTTTTGTCTGTTCCAATTTTTCTCCATGACCATTCGCTATAATCCCTCTTATTAATTTCAACTTGCATTATAGTGTTATTTATTACAATATAGATAACGCTATAATTATATCAATTTTAAATAAAATAAATGTCTATATAAAATGATTTAAAACTATATGCTTGTTATATAATACATTATGTCTTATTCTCTTGCAATCGGCATTGATTTGGGGACAACTTATTCTTGTGTTAGTGTTTTTAAAAATGGAAGTTGTGAAATTATCGCAAATTCGGACGGAGAACGCACGACTCCTTCCTGGGTCGCGTTTACATCGACAGAAAAGTTGGTAGGTCAATCCGCAAAATCACAGGCAGCAATGAATACCGCTAATACAATTTATGATGCGAAGCGGTTGCTTGGACGTAAATTTTCTGATTCTACGATACAAAATGATATGAAACATTATTCATTTAATGTTATTGGCGATAGTGACGATAAACCTATTATTGTTTTGGAAGATGGAACTAAATATTACCCTGAACAAATTTCAGCAATGGTTTTGAGTGAAATGAAGAAAACCGCTGAAAGTTATTTGGGACATGAAGTTTCTAAGGCAGTTGTTACTGTGCCTGCTTATTTTAATGATTCACAGCGTCAGTCAACGAAGGATGCGTGTCGTATCGCAGGGTTGGACGTGTTGCGCATTATTAACGAACCTACTGCAGCAGCACTTGCTTATGGATTAGATAAAAAATTTGACGGTGAACGCAATGTCCTAATTTTTGATTTGGGTGGCGGAACATTTGATGTTAGTTTACTCACAATCGATGATGGAATGTTTGAGGTTAAAGCAACCGCAGGGGATACACATCTAGGCGGAGAAGATTTTGATTCTCGTATGTTAACTCATTTTATTGAGGAATTTAAGAGAAAAGAAAAATTGGATATTCGCAGTAATGCTCGTGCAATTCGTCGCTTGAGAACTGCGTGTGAAAAAGCAAAACGAACTCTCAGTTCTTCCAGCAGTGCATCAATCGAAATTGATTCTTTGTTTGATGGAAAAGATTTTTATTCGTCTATTACTCGTGCGCGGTTTGAAGAATTGTGTGGTGATTTATTTCGTGGTTGTATTGAACCTGTTGAAAAAGTATTACGTGATTCTAAAATGGATAAAGGCGATATACATGATGTTGTTATAGTAGGCGGTTCTACTCGCATACCCAAGGTGCAAAAAATGTTGTCTGACTTTTTTAATGGAAAAGAATTGTGTAAATCAATAAATCAAGATGAAGCAGTTGCTTATGGTGCTGCGGTTCAAGCAGCAATTCTCACCGGTGATAAATCTGAGTCAATTAATCAAATTTTACTTGTAGATGTCATCCCTCTTTCTATTGGAATTGAAACCGGCGGCAATGTGATGACTGTAATGATTCCACGCAATACTTCAATACCAACAAAGAAATCTCAGACATTTAGTACTTATGCTGATAATCAACCGGCAGCAACTATTCGCGTATTTGAAGGCGAGCGTTCTTTTACAAAGGATTGTAATATTCTTGGTCAGTTTGAATTGGGCGGTATTCCGCCTGCTCCACGAGGCGTTCCACAACTTGAAGTGACATATGATATAGATGCGAATGGTATTCTAAATGTTTCTGCTTGTGAAAAATCGTCTGGAAAAAAAGAAAAGATTGTTATTACGAATGACAAGGGTCGTTTGTCAAAGGAGCAAATCGAAACAATGGTTCAAGACGCAGAGAGACTAAAAGAAGAAGATGAAAAAAATATGAAACGCATTGAGGTAAAGAATAAATTAGAATCATATATTTATAATTGGCGCAATCAAATGGATAATAAGGAAGTAAGTAAAAATTTAGGAAATTCAGATGTAGAAATTGTCCGTAATTGTGTAAAAGTAACACAAGAATGGATTGATAATAATACTTATGCAACAATTGAAGATTTTGAAAGTAAAATAAAGGAATGTGAAACATTATTAAATCCTATTTCTACAAAGATGTATGCTGGTGAAGAAAACACTCCAAATATGGGAAAAAATGTTGAACCGATTCATACCGAAGATATTGAAGAAGTCGATTAGTAAAATTACAATTAAATAATGTTTGATTTGATTTTTATTTAAAAATAAAAATCAAACATTATTATATAAAAATAAAATCAAACATTATTTAATTATGGATGTTTCTTCTTTTTTTAAATATACAAACACTCGTGTAGACCAATTAAAAAAAGAAGCAATAATTGATAATAAATTAAATGACCTTTGCTATAAAAAATGTCCAGATATTTTATCATTATATTTATTATCATACAGGTTAATAAATAGAAATTATTCACATAGATTCGAAAAAAGTTCAATTTTCAATTATCCAAATTTAATATCAGACAATTTAACATATTGTGATAATCATTTGGCTAATATGGAATTAGTTGTTAATTCTTGTAATCCTTGTGACAAATTAAAAGAAGTAATAGAAATAATGAAAACACATAATTTTAAATAAAATTATTTTTAATATATTAATAATATAGAATTATTAATGGATTATAATTATTTAAAACAAATTATTAATAAAAAACCCATTAATCCGACAATTATTAATACAAAAAGTAATTTTGTTGTATCAACATATTGGTGGGGACGCGGCAATTTTAATCAAAATACAGCACGACCATGTATTCTTTTTTATGAAAAAATTTTTTCATTAATTCAAAATTTATGTGTAGAATATTTGACAGATATAAAAGAAAGTACGTTTGATAAAGCATGTACTAATTTAGAAACATTTATTGAATCTGTTGATGAATTTAATAAAATAATAGAAAATAGAGCAAATGCCTATAATGGTATGATATTTGAAGATTTAGGAATTGAACATAAAGATGAAGAAAGATATAAAAAAGCAAAAATAATTTTAGAAAAAAAAACGAATAATAAATCACCGGAAGATTTCAAATATAAAAATAAAGAAGAGGTAATTACATTTCTTAAAGTTTTAATAAAAGAATTTATATCTTCATCAAAATCAAATATTATTAATTTAGCAAAATTGTATAGACATCTAAACATGCTGAAAGATGCGTATTTAAAAAATACGTATAATGACTCAATTACCCTAAAAAAAGAAATTAATAAAATTAATATGTCATTAAAAAAAGAAAGTGAGGTTATTAAAGCAAACCTAAAATTAAAAAAAAATTATGATACTCCTCAATTAGAAAAATATCGCGAATTGTCGTTATATGATATTATGCACAAGGAATTAAGATATTTAAGTCCAATTAAATATGATGATATGATTACCTTATGGGAAAATGCGTGTAAAAAAACAAAATGTAATTATATGGCAATTGAATATCCTGAATTCGCAAAACCAGGCGGATATCAGTTAGCGATTAACGCCAAACCTCTATTTATACAAAAAGCATTAGATTCTGTTGGAAAAACACGTTCAGTCTTATACATTGATGGTGATATGTTTATTCGTAAATATCCTAAAATTTTTGATTTCGCCGATATAGATTTTATGGGTCGTGGGTGGAATATGGATCCCAGAGCAAGTTCAATGATGAATGAAAGCATTACATATGATCCTTATACATTTGAAACATCTGGCGGTACTATGTGGTTTTCCCAAACAAATGAAGCAAAAAATCTTATTAACTATTGGGTTAATATTTCAAGTGATCCTGCGCAATCAGGAAAAGCGGATGACCGTTTATTATCACTTATTTTTAATACAAGTCAATTACTTTGTGGTATGAAAATTATTCAATTACCAATAGAATATTTATGGTTGACTCTAGATTATAACGAAGTAATGTTAGAAACACTATATGATTACGATAAACCTTTAATGGAAAAAACTATTTTTATTGAACATTCCGAATGTTTAACAAGCGAAGATACCGCAGAAAGCGGCGGTGCATCAAGCGATAGAACTCCAGATAATTATAAAATTTTAGAATTAAATATAGACCCTGTATCTGAGCAGTTTCATGAATATATGATGTTTCCTTCATCTGAAATGGTAAAAACATTAAGACCTTATCTCGATTACATGAATAGTGCTCAATACTTTAATGATGGAAACCCTATATTAGTAAAAAAAGGATTTGTAAATCCATTAAAACCAGAAGATAATGAACAACCATTATATATTACACCATATAAAGCAAAATATGGAAATACAAAATATTTTATGGATGATTCATTAACTTGGAATGATGTAGCAAAAATAACCGATAATAAAGCAAATAGTATCAATACAAATGAATTAAATTTAGGATATAATAAAAAAAATAATATGGTTGAAATAAATGATTTATCTATGTTTATAAAAGATGATAAAACAAAAACATTGGATAAAACAAAAATAATTTCCTTGATTATTAAATTATTAAAGGATAATAAAAATGTCGTATATAATCCAAAGGGTCTACCTGGATATAAAAAGGAACAATATGGATTACTACATAAATTATTAAAAAAATCAAATAATTCATTAGAATTTATATTTACACCACACTTTGATTATGATTATGAATCCTCTAATTTTTTTTATAAACCAAAATTCCTATTGAATCAACCTATATTTTTTAAACCATGCGATATTTTGATTAAATTTTTATCAATGTTTATTTCATTAGATGATTTCTCGAGTTATTTAAATTATGGGTCATATGAATTTATATCAAGAGTTCGCGTGGGATATAATATTGATACTAATGATAATACAAGTTCTAATATGAAAGGAGGAGAATCTAAACACATTTCTAATTATGAATATGGATTAAATCTTTTATATAAACACAATTATCCAGACAAACCAACCAACAGAAGTAAAAAAGTAATTCGTCATCATAAAAAAAAAACAAGAAGAATAACAAAATATTAATTTAATTTTTAATTTTTATTTTGTTATTTTTTATTTTGTTGTTCTTCTTGTTTTTTATTTTTTATTTTTTATTTTTTATTTTTAACTATAACCAATAATCATTCTGAGATGGTTCTACCCAGTATATATCCAAAAGATTTTCTAGAATACATACGTTCTTATCATAATATCTATCTTCCCTTGTTAAAATACGCAATTTATTATTTGCTTTGTAAATTTTATTATTTTGACTCTTCAACTTTTTCTTTGCTGCCATTTTCTTAACTTTTTGTTTATACGGTTCCTTACCCTTAATTGATTTCTTGCCAAAAATGTTAATCTGTTTTGAATTGTTTTTATGATTAAAATAATGAACAGTATCAAAATCCATATTCATTTGATTGAAACATTCATCTTCTAAGAATTGTTCTTTTTCTATTTCTTCTTGCTCTTTTTTGGATTGTATTTGTCGTGTAAATCCAGTAAATAAGAACGAGACTATGTAGTTTGAAATAATTGGCGAGATCATGATGAATCTTTTGTTTTCTTGATTGGGGTTAATGGTACATAATATTGTATCAAAAAGATTTCAATTTTTAGAATAATAATTAATAAATAATTCATCACAAAAAATTATTTATTACTTTAATTATTAAAATACTAATCATCTACTTAAATCTAGGATTCCAAAATTTATAATTATTATCACTTACAAATTTTTCAACATATTTATCGTTTATATCAGACTTAAAATCAGAATGTTTAAAATCAGAATGTTCAAAATCAATAATCCAAATTTTATTATCATATTCAATAAAATTATAACCAGTAATATCAGGATATACAATATTATTATCCCATAGTAATTTTATTATTTTCTTTATTTTACCGAATAGGTCATCGCTAATATCTTCTTCATTTTCCCCATACGAATCGGAAACACACATATAATTTATTTTTTCCATTACCAGTATATTCGTTTCTCTATTATAATCAATAATTTTTGGCGCGTATACAATACCTAATTCATAAATATGTTTATGCATTTCATATTCTTTCGCCGAAACATTGTGTTTAATGAAATGCTGCATATCACAAGAGGTTTTATCATTTGAATTATAATGAGTAGTAATCATTATAATAAGTATATGTTGTATATCTTAATGCATATTTTATAATTCAATTTTTAAAAAAAATAGATATTAACTATTTACCTACTTAAAGAAACTGTCATGAATTCTGTTCCAAACTATTCTATAAAATCGATTTTGGACATTTATAAATGTCCAATTTTCATTTTTGAAGAATAGAATAAACCCAAAAAAAGTGAAAAAAGTGATTGTTATCATAATGGGGTGTTTTTAGTTTTTAAATAAAATTGTTGTTATGATAACTTTTTTCATAAAATTATAAAATATTAATTAAAAGGATTTAGGCGTTTTTTTTATATTCTATTAGAATATAAATGGATATAAAAAAACGCCAAAAAAACGCCGATTTTTTCCTTTGTGAAATATGCAAGTTTACATGTAGTAAACAAAGCGAATGGTTAAGACATACAACGAGACCTAAACATAAAAATAATATAAATGATATTAAAAAAACGCCTAAAAACGCATATAGTTGTGGTGATTGTGGTAAAATATATAAATTTTATTCCGGTTTATGGAAGCATAAACAGTTATGTAATCATAAACAAATATGTAATCATAATTTAAATAATATTATTATAACTGATGAGATTAAGATATGTGAAAAAAATATTTTATCTAATTCAGATGATAAAATTAACTTAATTACAAATTTAATAATTGAAGTTGTAAAAAATAATAAAGAACTACAAAAACAAACACAAGAATTTCAAGAAAAAATGTTAGATGTTTGTAAAAATACAAATCATATAAGCAACTCAAATAATACTATGAATAATTCAAATAATAAAACATTCAACCTTCAAGTTTTTCTGAATGAACAATGTAAAGATGCCCTGAATTTATCCGATTTTATTGAATCAATTCAACTGAATTTATCAGATTTAGAAAATATGGAGAAATTAGGATATACGGATTGTATGTTTAATAACATATTTGGCAATATGAATATTCTAGACATTTGTTCCCGCCCCTTTCATTGTAGTGACCTGAAAAGGGAAATCATGTACATTAAAGATAATGACATATGGGAAAAAGAGGATGCTGAACACAGTAAATTAAAAAATGCAATTCGGTCCATTGAAAAGAAAAATTTCAAATTGCTGAATGAATGGACCAATAAACATCCCACATTCAAAGATTATGATTCGCCATATAATGATAAATATTTAAAGATTGTCGGTCAAACCATGAGTGGAGATAAGGAACATATGATCAAAGTCATAAGGAAACTAGCAAAGAACTCTGTTATTGATAAAAATAGTTTATAATATTTATATAAAAATTATATAACTATTAATTTATTTTATTATATTATAAAATTTATAAATTAAATTAATAGATATTAGTGATTTACCTATTTAAAGAAACTGTCATGAATTCTCTTCCAAACTATTCTATAAAATCGATTTTGGACATTTATAAATGTCCAATTTTCATTTTTGAAGAATAGAATAAACCTAAAAAAAGTGAAAAAAGTGATTGAGACCATAATGGTGTGTTTTTAGATTTTCAATAAAATTCTTGTTATGATAACTTTTTTCATAAAATTATAAAATATTAATTAAAAGGATTTAGGCGAGTTTTTATGTTACATAATATTATAGAAATGTTACATAAAAACTCGCCAAACTCGCCATTATCCGTATATTGTGAATATTGCGATTATACATGTGTTAAAAATAGCGATATGAACAAACATTTATCTACCTATAAACATAAATGTAACAAAAACGGTAACATATGTAACATAAAACTCGCCAAAAATGAATTTATATGCAATATATGTAATAAAATATATAAATCAAGGGTTGGATTATGGAGACATAATAAAATATGTATTATGAATAATGATACGTTCCAATCAATTAATGAAAATGATGGTGATAATCAAAAAACTGATCAAAAAGAAAATGAAATTAATAGGTTAACAACTCTTATGATAGAATTAATTAAAAGTAATTCTGAATTACAAAAACAAATGATTGAAACGACAAATCATACAAATCATATAAGCAATTCAAATAATACTATGAATAATTCAAATAACAAAACATTTAATCTTCAAGTTTTTTTGAATGAACACTGCAAAGATGCTATGAATTTAACAGATTTTATTGAATCAATTCAACTGAATTTAACCGATTTGGAAAATATGGAGAAATTAGGTTATACTGATTGTATGTTTAATAACATATTCGGTAATATGAATATTCTAGACATTTGTGCCCGTCCCTTTCATTGTAGTGACCTAAAAAAAGAAATCATGTACATTAAAGATAATGACATATGGGAAAAAGAGGATGCTGAACATAGTAAATTAAAAAATGCCATCAGGACAATTGAAAAGAAAAATTTCAAATTGCTGAATGAATGGACCAATAAACATCCCACCTTTAAGGATTACGATTCGCCATATAATGATAAATATTTAAAGATTGTCGGGCAAACCATGAGTGGAGATAAGGAACATATGATTAAAGTCATCAGGAAACTGGCAAAGAACTGTGTTATTGATAAAAATAGTTTATAATTTAACTTATAGAAATATTACTTGTTATTTTTAGTATATTTCTTTTTACATTTTGCGTTTGAAGAAATCTCATAAAAAAATTATCTAAAATTGCAATGTTGTTCATATAAGTTCTATATTTAAAACTACATATACTAGCATTATCGCTAAATTTAATACTATACCACCAAAAAGCAGGAATAAATAAAACATATCCTTTTTTAATAATTATTTCTAAACATTTTATTTTACTAAAATCAGTTTTATACTGAGATTGTACGTCCCACGGATTTACAGGAGACTTAAATTCCATATTTTCAAAGTCTTTAATTGTATATAAATAACGACTACTGTTAGGTGGCGATAACTTTACTTTTATTTCTCCTTCGGTTACCAAAAAATAATTGCGATAATTTAATTCATAACGAAATGGGGAACATGTATCATTTCCTGATATTATATAGTCATACATACAATTTGATACCATATAAGGTCGTAAAAAACTGTCATTATATTTGTATGTTTTTATTAATCCGGTTTCTTCTAAAAAATCATAATTATTTTCTACTAAAAATTTATTATCCGTATCATTTTCAATTACTTTAATTGTGCTACTAAATGGTAAAGGTAAATACAACTCATCATCTTTATTCGTTTTAGGATTAGTAATAATACTTTTTATATTTCTGATTTTAACATCAAAAACACCATAGGTATCTAATATATTATTACGTGTGAATATTTCTAGCAATTGTTCGTTTTCTAGATTCATTAAAACTGGTTGTTTTAAATCACAAATTTCTTCAAATTTATCTTTTGATGGTTTATCAATTTCGTAAATTTCTAAATCATTACTTGTTTTTAAATGAAAGTAAATGTGTATATATAAAAACATAATAATACAAAAAATAAAAATTACATTAATTATATTCATTTACTTATGTTAAATTTATTATAATACTTTTTTTAGATAATAATATTTATGTTATTTTACTTATTAATATTTTTATATAAATAAAATTAATTTATTCATCGTCGTCGACAATTTTTGGAGCAAGATGAAAGTTAGCAAAACTATTATCTCCTAACTCGTATTTCATATGCATAGGCATAGTATCACTAAATCCCATATAAAGTTCATTTGACAATTTACCAAAATTACACATGATATTAATGTAGCGCAAACTATAAGATTGTTTAAGTGTCACTCCTTCAGCAGTTACATATTCTTTTACATCTTCTAATTTAATTTCAGTTCTCATTTTTCCTTCACTTCCAGATGCGGTTAATCCAATAACATCTTCATTAAATGTAATAGTCAGTAAATCATCAAAAATCATGAATTGATTTATCATTTCACAAAAAGTTTTAGTTATCATAGTTAAATCAACTAATGTATCAACCAATTTTATATCCAATAATTCTACGTCTAAATTAATAAGTGATAGTTCAAAATATTTATTAAATTGTCCACCGGTTCCATTAACAAAATTAATGGATACAATATCTTCATTTTCATCATCAAAAATAAGTTGAATTGATTGAGTTTCTTGTCGTGCGTTTAAAACTTTATGAAATAAACTTAAATTAATTCCAATAGATTTGGGGATTCCAACCGAATAAGAATCTTCATCATTCCCAAACCATTCTTTGGTAATGCTACAATCAAATAGACAACAATGACTATCATCAAGACACTGAATATAAATTCCAGTTGGTTTCAAATTTAATAAGATATTTGTTGTAAATTGTTTAAGATGTTGAATTATTGCTGTAAATTTAATTGCTTTTTTTGATTCAGAAATAATAAAAGACATTCTTTATTATTTATAAATATACTTGTACTCGTAATTATAATAGATTTATTTAATTAAATATTTATATCAATTTTTAATTAAATTATTATTTCTCCTCCTCACCCTCCTGCTTCTCCTCCTCCTTCTCCTCCTCCTCACCCTCCTTCTCCTCCTCATGCTTCTCCTTCATCCCTTTTTTTACCTGTTGTTGGGTTTCTATTTTTTTAAATGTTTCCTTTTTAAAATTGTTAAATTCGATACTAAGATCCATCGAGAAAGACATTAATTTATTAATATCTTTTTTTACAACATTAAATTCTTCATGTAAAGTTTTGTATACATTTTCTAAATGAATGATTTTTTCAGTTATTTCTTTATTGTTAGTTGTTTCTTCTAAAGATTTAGATTCATTATTTATTGTTATTAATGTGTGTAATTCTTCATCATGTTTTTTTAACATTAATTCATGTTTATGTAATACTCTAAGTGGATGAAACGGTTCTTTTTTTTCAGTATCCAATGAATTATTTTGATTTTGTTGAGATGTATTTTGTGTTTTAGATTGTGGAGTGGCAGAATTTGATTGAGAAATTGTTCCACTATTTGAACGACGGTTTTTTGCTGCTGATAATGCAGATGATCCGCTCATTAAATAATATAAATGTTATAATTATATTTATATTTAATTATTTACGCATATTCATTTTAATTTTAAAAGATATGACAATTTCCTAAATAATAAATAAATTCAGTAGATTTTAATCCACAGTGTTTGATATGTAACTAAATATATAAAATAATATATTTTTATGCGACCATCGCAACCTTAATTGCGTCATGACTTTTATAGTTATTAATTTCAAAATCTTCTACTTGATAATCATTAATATTCTCTCTAACTTCTTTAATTGAAACAGTTGGAAATGGATATGGTTCTCTTGTAATCTGTAATTTAGCGGCGTCTATTGCGTTTTCATATATATGTGAATTTCCCATAAAATGTATAAATTCATACGCTTCTAACCCACAATGTTTCGCGATAAGATGTGTTAAGAACGAATATGATGCGATATTAAAGGGAACCCCTAGTATACAATCATTGGATCTCTGATACATACTACAACTTAACTTATTTCCGCTTACGACATTAAATTGAAAAAAATTATGACAACTTGGTAAAGCACCCTCATCGACTTGACACGGATTCCACGCAGAAACAATTAATCTTCTTGATGATCTTTGTTTAGGGTCTTTCAAACAATCAATAACATTTTGCAATTGGTCTATCCCCTTGTCTTTATAATCGGCAGCACACCCTTCGTATGAAGCATTAAAATGTCGCCATTGAAATCCATAAATAGGACCTAAATCCCCTTCTTCATAATTTAATCCTCTGGTTTTCATATACTCTTTAGTAGAATTACCATCCCATATATGAACATTCTGTTCATTCAATAATTTATTATCAGTCTTACCATTTACGAACCATAACAATTCTTTTAAACAGGTTTTCCAAGATGTTTTCTTAGTAGTTAAAATTGGAATTTTTCCGTTCTCAAGAGAAAAATGCATAGCTGCTCCATATACACATTTAGTAATACCATTTCTTCCTTTCTCATTTGTTCCCTCCTTTAAAATATCACTTAATAAATTAAGATATTGATACTCCTCATGATATTTATCATCCCTATTGCCGAACTTATACTTATTAGTTTCTAGAACATTTTTCAACATTTACTTATAAAACTTAAGTAATTTATATTTAATTTATATTTAATTATATTTAATTTCTTTTTATAAAACATATGGAGAAAGTATCTGAAACAATAAAATCAAGTAACGGCGATAATATGAATTTTTTCAGTTATGTATTTAATTTTGATGATGAAAATAAAAATAATATGATGAATATGATTCAATATACATTATTAGCGATAATTCCTGTTCTTATTACTTTAAAAGTAACCAAACATATTTTTCCAGAAGAAGATGAAACAAAAGGAAGTTTAGAAATTTTTGCTGAAAGCACCGGACAAATTATCTTAATAATATTAATGATATGGTTTACTAATAAAATAATTCATTTTATCCCTACCTACAGTGGCGAAAAATATCACAAATTTAATGAACTAAATTTTATAATTCCATTTTTAATTATTTTATCTACTATGCAAACTAAATTAGGATCAAAACTAAATATAATGATGGACCGAACAATGAATCTTTGGAATGGCACTTCATATGGTCAACCGCAAATAAATCAATCACAAGGACAGAACAATAATGGTATTCGTATAACACAACCGTTAGCAGGACAACAGTCACAACCCCAATATCATCAACCCAGTCAAGCAGATTATTTAGATAAAACGCAACTGTTACCATCAAACACACAATTAACCGCAATGCCTCAACAAAATAAACCTGATTTTAACCAAATGTATCAACAAAACCGTGAACCCGCGTTAGGTATGCAAGATATGTCTGAACCAGTTGCAGCAAATGGAGCGTTAAGCGGTATGTTTGGAGGGTCATCGTGGTAAATAATATAATAATATAATAATATAATAATATAATAATATAATAATATAATAATATAATAATTACTATATTATTATTAGTGCAATATATGGGATTAGATGTAGATGGATTATTACATGCCCTCGAAAATGAAAACAATGAATCATTTTTAGATTTAAATAAGGAAAAAATTTCTACTATAAAAAATGATATATTACAAAAACTTAATATAAAACACGATAAGTTAAAATTATTTCATAAAAAATTAAAATTATATAGATATGTAGATAACGTTCAAGATATCAATTACGGAAGTTATATTAGATGGATTTCATTAAAATATCCAAATGATATTAAATTAACAAATGGTGGTATTGTGTGTGATATGAAAAAAAAAGATGAAAGTATTATCATTATATGTAAAAACTCATTTAATCGTTTTTTTACCGTAATATTAGAAGAAAGCATTATTTTCCAAAAATTAACAGGACAAGAAGAAGTTATTTTATCAGCAATGAATTATTTAAGTATATAATATAAAAAGATAAAATAAAATAAAATAAAGATATTATTTTATCTTTTTTTGTGTTTTATTACTATTGTTATTAGTATTTAATATTAATCGTGGTTTTAATTTATGTGTATTTTTTTTATTTGATTTTAATTCATATATATTTTTACATGTAAATCCAAAAGTCTCTAATTGTTTTTCCTGAAAACCTATATTGTTAAATATAGAAATTGCCTTATTTTCGTTTTTGATGCTAGATATGGTATTATTCGGTTTTTCCTTTTTATTTACTTTTTTAAAACAACGGCACATTTTTTTCGATAAAATATCTTCCGCACTTTGTTGGATTTCTTTTTTGGTTAAATCATCAAATTTGATTTTATAATATTTTAATATACATTTGAAATCCTTTTGATTTAATTTCATTATAATATATAAAGTTATATTTTTATTTTATGATTAAATATAAATAAAAATATAAAAATATAAATAATTATAATGGATGCGTAATAGTTCATATTATTATGAGAATAATAATGGATTATTATATATAACTCTTTTAATTTCTGCTCTTTTAATATTATGTCATTTTTTATTTTCTGATAAAAATAATATCTCTCTTTTTAGTATGTTTAATCCCAAAAAACCTATGTCAAATCTTATTTCAAACATTACAGATCCAAAAAAAATAGTTGTATTCGATTTAGATGAAACATTAGGAAGTTTTGGAGAGATAAGTATATTTTGGGATTCATTAGAATTTTTTTATGGGACAAATTTATTTAATGAATATTTTTATGATGTATTAGATATATTCCCTGAATTTCTTAGACCAGATATAATAAACATATTGAATTATTTAAAAGATAAGAAGAAAAATAAAGAATGTGACCAAATAATGATATATACAAATAACCAAGGTCCAAAAACATGGGTATATATGATACGTAATTATTTTAATGACCATATTGGATGCACTGTTTTTGATAAAATCATTGCTGCTTTTAAAATTAAAGGAAAAATTATAGAATTTAATAGAACAAGTCATAATAAAAGCGTGGATGATTTAATTAATTGTACGAAAATCAAACCAAATACTGAGATATGTTTTATTGATGACCAATATCACCCATTAATGAAGCATGAAAATGTTTATTATATTAATGTAAAGCCATATAATTATACGATTTCTTATCAAGAAATGGCGGAACGGTATTATGAAGCATATAAAAATAATGAACGGGATTTATATAGAGAAAAATTAAAAAAAACGTCGAAGGAAGATTTTATAGAAAAAATAACAAATTTTATGAAACAATATAA